>SDBS01000716.1_pt1 | contig 32952 bp, 35 predicted proteins | sample 2277091 | NCBI WGS metagenome assembly SDBS01 (sample SAMN10404972, study PRJNA504765) | marine sediment metagenome | isolation source: marine sediment core GS10_PC15, 163 cmbsf | place: Arctic Ocean: Southern Knipovich Ridge | collected 2010 | reverse complement strand
TTTCATGGCATATCGGGGGGCGTCGTAGGCCCGGCTACAATGTCGATTACCGCTGAGCAGTCTTCGAGCCAGCGAAGAGGGCATGTAATGGCTTTCTATGGTATGTCCTTAGCCACGGCGACCCTCGTAGGCTATGTAGTTAGTGCGACACTTGCCTCTCGTCTGGGTTATGAATTCGTCTTTTATGTCGGCTCATTGATGTTAATCTCGGGAGCAATCGCAACCTTGGTACTACCCGCAAGAATAGGCAGAACCTTGGCTCGAACTTCAGACTCCTTAAGGGAAGAGTTAGGCAAGATCGTAGGCTTAATGAAGAGAAAGGGGCTCATTGCCTCATACGGCTCCGTATTTGCCCAGTATTTTGCTTTCGGGGGTGTGGTTACAATACTCCCTCTATACATAAGGGGCTTGGGTATGGGAGCTTTCCATGTAGGGATGCTGTTGGCGATTTTTGCTATCACTTTTATTTTACTTCAGATGCCGTCGGGGGCCCTATCCGATAAAGTAGGACGTCGGGTGCCAATAGCTGTAGGCTTAAGCCTATGTATAGTCTCGCTCGCTGTATTACCTACGCTGGAGACTTTCCTTACACTAGCTTTAGTGATGGTGCTTTATGGAACATCGTATGCTCTTTTATTTCCATCTATATCTGCCATTGTTGCCGATTACACCACACCTGACGAAAGGGGACGAGCTTCAGGGGTATTTCATGCATTACTAACGGTCGGTGTCGCCATTGGTGCACCGGTGATGGGCTGGGTAGCTGAAACCGTGGGTATTAAGTGGGGATTAGCTCTATGTGGCGGCGCAGCAGTCTTGGCCTTGCCTATAGTTTTGATGGCTTTACGACAGAGTCAGACCTAAACATTTGCAGAAAGAGCCTAATACTAATAAACGGAATCATGCTAAATAGAAGGGAAGACCTCCTTAAGACCAATCTGAATCACTTCAAAACCATCGCGTAGATAAAAAGCACTAGGGGCTAAAAGCTAGCGATTCTAAGTCATAAAACTGGAGACGGGGATAGTCGCCCCCCCCCGTTCAGCCGGGGGGCTATCAGTAGGGGATCTAACATTTCATCGGAGTGTTAACTCTATCTTTTGTTTGGTAAATCTGTAGTCAATAGTAAGGTCTAGGTCGCTCTCGCTTCTTGTAGAAGTAGCCAGCTACTAGACCAAATACCAGCCCGCCAAGGTGAGCTTGCCAGGCAACATTAGGCAAGAAGGAAAGAATCACAAAGCCACCAATCACCGCTGCCCACAGAGGTATAGGGACCGGCACTGGGAATATTATCACCCTCAGCTTCGGTCTCATCACAGTCAGGGCGCCGCCTACGGCAAAAACTGCTCCCGACGCGCCAATGGCTATGGAAAATGGTTGGGCCAACAGTATGTACATAAGACTTCCTAGTATGCCACCGATGAAGTAAACGATAAGAATACCCTTTAAGCCAATGAGCGATTGCAGGTTCTTCCCAAAGAAATAAAGAGTAATCATGTTGCCGAGAATATGACCAAAACTCGCGTGTAGGAAAAGGCTGGTAAAAACCATCCAGGGTCTTGCTATGACATCCATTGGGATCAGGCCAAAGGTCATAATTACACGTGGATTAGCAAGACCAACGATAAACAGTATTACGTTGACCGCTATAAGCAACCATACCAGGTTTATTCTCGTTCGTCTGCGTGGCTGATAGACTCTATACACCTTAATATGATAAACAGAAAGCTGCTACGATAGCAAGCCAGGATTAAGTCCGTAAGCTAACCCATCGCAATAGACCTCCTATTTAGGAGGGCTTTCTTTTTTCTTTGTATATAAATCTCCCCTGGAGGGGGTGATAAAGTAATTGCCTTAAACAGTCCCCGGAACGCTTGCCCTCTATATTCAGTTGTTCCATTTTCACCCCCTAGAGGCTTACTCGGTAATGGGCAAGGCTACCGAGTGCCCCATCTTCATTGACCGCCTGCGCTCAAACCCCAAGCTCACCCAGCGTATCAAGGAAATGATGCAGAACTGGGGTAAAGAAGAGGAAGAAGAGGGAGAGAAGAAGGACTAGAGTTAGCTAGACTAGATCTTCAATTCAGAATACAGGCGCTCTAGTAACTTTCGCATTCTGTCCAGCGATTGCCCACAATACTCTATTACTCCTACGTCTGCGTGTCCTTGTGACGGGTCCTCCGGGTCTCTATATAAATACGTTCCCATGTCCTTAAACTCATAGCTTTCACCTGGAATATCGACTCTCCTCAGGAATCTTGGAGTTTTTGTTTCAGGGTCTAACACAATTTGAGGCTGAGGTTTTTCTCCTTCCTTCACTTCTATAGTAGGTCCCTCGGTTACATTCCAAAAGTGCACTAACTCTCGGTGTGTTGCTGAATTACGGTAGCGATTAAGCCGCCAAAGCCATCGACCCTTTTTAGTTAATCTTCTATGCAATGCCTCTACTGCCTTTATAACATTATTTAAAGAACCATCATTCTTAGCACGCAGTTGCTGTAATATCTGACTGGTATTAGTAGCATCCTGCTTTTTTCCAAACTGTAGTCCATACTGTTTATTTAACCCCTGAAGGAAAAAATCCTTTGCAGAAATGACCTCAAATAAAAATCCATCAAGGTTAGCTCTCACCTCATTTCGCTTATCCATCTTGATATAGCTAAAACCACCCGCATCTTTCGCTAAAGCTTTAAGGTTATTCAGGAAATATTCTGCCAAACTCAATTTTCTTTCGGCTCCTTCAAACATAGGCCTACCCTCCCAAAAGGTTTCTTGCAAGCCAATTCTATCCCTAACCAGCCCAAAAGAAAAGAGCCCTAAAAGACCTTTATCAAGCTACCCTTGTTGCTAACCAACCTTAACAGTAGTAAAATATTTATACGGGGTAATGAGGCGTTGAGTAAGGAGGAGAATATGGAAAGTGGCACCTGGAAGGTTAAGAGCGGGCTGGCTCAAATGCTGAAGGGCGGGGTGATTATGGATGTGATTAATGCCGAGCATGCCAAGATTGCCCAAGAAGCGGGCGCTTGTGCCGTGATGGCACTGGAAAGAGTCCCCGCTGATATTCGGGCGGCGGGTGGGGTGGCTCGCATGGCTGACCCAACGATTATTGAAGCCATTATGAAGGCGGTCTCAATACCGGTAATGGCCAAGTGCCGTATCGGTCATTTTGTAGAAGCTCAGGCACTGGAGGCTATGGGTGTCGACTACATTGACGAATCCGAGGTGCTTACCCCCGCCGATGAAGCCCACCACATCTGGAAGCACGATTTTAAGGTACCCTTTGTCTGCGGCTGCCGTGACCTGGGTGAGGCACTACGCCGCCTCGGTGAAGGTGCCGCCATGATTAGAACCAAGGGTGAAGCAGGCACGGGTAACATTGTCGAAGCCGTGAGGCACATGCGAGCCGTAATGGACGGTATCCGTAAACTGGCAGCTACCCCACAGGACGAGTTAATGACCAAGGCCAAAGAACTGGGCGCTCCCTTTGAACTGGTAGCCGAGATACACAAAACCGGGAGGTTGCCCGTGGTTAATTTTGCTGCTGGCGGCGTGGCTACCCCCGCCGATGCTGCCCTGATGATGCAACTGGGCGCCGACGGAGTCTTTGTCGGTTCTGGTGTCTTTAAATCCTCTAACCCCGAGATTAGAGCTAAGGCTATTGTCAAAGCGACTACCCACTATAAAGACCCGGCAATCATTGCTGAGGTCTCCAAGAACCTGGGAGAAGCCATGCCCGGGTTGGATATAAAGCAAATTCCCACCGAAGAACTACTGGCATCTAGAGGATGGTAGTATGAGAATAGGTGTCCTTGCGGTGCAAGGAGCCTTTGCGGAACACATAGCCACGCTACACAGACTAAAGGTAGCAACAGTGCCCGTCCGCTTGCCCTCAGAACTTAGGAGCTTGGACGGGCTAATTATTCCCGGTGGGGAAAGCACCACTATCAGCCGGTTGATGCTGGATTATAACCTGGCCAGCGAGATAAGTAACCTGGCTAAGAACGGCATACCGATATTAGGAACCTGTGCTGGCATGATACTTCTGGCTAAGGAAATTTCAGACGCCGATGCTGAGCCTCTGGGGCTGATGGATATCACAGTGAGACGTAACGCCTTTGGCCGGCAAAGGGATAGCTTTGAAGCCGAGCTCACTATACCATCACTGGGAGAAAAGCCCTTTCCTGGAGTATTTATTCGCGCCCCAATAATTGAGCAAGCCAGTAGCAACGTAGAAATACTAACCAGGTTAAATAAGGCCACTATCGTCGCTGCCAGGCAGGGGAAGCTACTAGTTTCTGCTTTTCACCCTGAGTTAACCAGCGACCTGAGATTTCATAAATACTTTTTGGATATCGTAGAGGACAGTAAATCCAGATTAGAGGAGAACAATCTTGCAGAAGGTAATCACTGATGACCTAGAGGCTCTGCTCGACATCCTACCACCCCACATCCGCCAGCCACTATACGAGCGAAGTGATAACCACCAACTACTGGAGGTAGTCCTCGACCTGGGTCGTCCCGCTGAAGCCCGCTTTCCCCAGCGGGAGGTAGTCCTCAACCCTAAAGAAGTCGATGGACAGGACATAAACTACGTAGTCTCCCGCATTAGTAGTTTTGGTGATGACAATCGAGCCGGAATTGAGCGCACCTTACATCGCATTTCGGCTATCCGTAACCGCATGGGGTGCATTGTCGGGCTTACCTGTCGGGTGGGCCGCGCCGTCTTTGGCACGATAAAGGTTATTGAAGACCTCGTAAAGTCAGGCAAGAGCATACTGCTTTTAGGCGGTCCCGGAGTCGGTAAAACAACCATGCTCCGCGAGGCAGCCCGAGTGCTGGCTGACGACTTCAGCAAGCGGGTTATTATCGTCGACACCTCCAACGAAATCGCCGGAGACGGTGATATTCCCCACCCTGCTATCGGACACGCCCGGCGGATGCAGGTCACTACCCCTACCAGACAGCATGCGGTAATGATTGAAGCCGTCGAAAACCACATGCCCGAGGTAATTATTATTGACGAAATCGGTACCGAGCTTGAGGCTCAAGCCACCCGCACCATCGCCGAGCGTGGTGTGCAACTAATCGGCACTGCCCACGGTAATACCCTGGATAACCTGATGGTGAACCCCACCCTCTCCGACCTCATTGGTGGCATCCAGACCGTAACCCTGGGTGATGAAGAAGCCAAGCGACGGCGCACCCAGAAATCCATACTGGAGCGCACCTCGCCACCCACCTTTGATATTGTTGTTGAAATCCAGGGTTGGGACCGGGTAGCCATTCACCCCGACGTTAGCCAGGCAGTCGACGCTCTCCTGCGTGGTCAACCGCAAGACACCGAGATTCGCTGGCTGGATGATAGTGGCAGGGTCAAAATAGAAAAACACGCCCCCATAACCACCACGGGAAGAACCGGAAGAACTAAGCAACCACTTAAGAAGAACGAACGAACCAGGCTTTACCTCTTTGGGGTAAACCGGGGACGATTTGAACAGATGGCACAGGAGATGCAGTTAGAGCCAGATATAGTCAAGAGTCTGAGTGAGGCTAAGCTTTTCATAACCCCAAAAAACTACTACCGCCGCAAGCTACAAAAGGTCAGGGAGGCGGAAGCAGCTAACCTGCCCATCTACGTCCTCAAGAGCAACACGCCACACCAAATCAGGCAGCTACTAAGTGATATCTACCCTACTGAGAGCCCAGCCAAGGCAAACTCCCTTAAGGCTGCCCTGACTGAGGCGGAAGAAGCCATTGAGCAGGTTAAGGATGGCCAGGAAGGGATAGAGCTCAGCCCGCAGAGTGCCTATATTCGCCGCCTCCAGCACCTGATAGCAGAGCGAAATGACATACTCTCCCAAAGCACCGGTAAAGACCCCAACCGACGGGTGAGGATTTATAAGGAATAGCAGTGGCTATAAGATGACCAAAACAAAAAATAATACATGGCCATTTCCACACGGGAAAAAGTGGGAAGTAGACTTACGCAGGCAGCTTGGCGAGTACTTCAAGAGCAAGAAATCTAAAGACCCGAGATTCTCTATCTCCTCACGATACTCGTACATCCTTGCGAAGCATTCTGACTGGCATCAAAATATTATACTAGATAGGGTAGCACAATACTTTGATAAAGAGATTACTGAACGCCATTTTGCACTTCATAAATATGCTCATCATGGTTTGAGTTCTCAGGCGTTTTTATTTAATCTCCTCGGCCCTTTGGTTGTAGATAAGAAGTGGCATATATTTGATGAGATTCTCCGCCACGCTGGTATTCATCTATCCGCTAATATAACAAATGCCAAGTTCGAGCTAGAAGATCCAGAAGTATTCAATGAAGTGAAAGGACAACCGACTTCAATAGACCTTTGCCTATATACAGTAGATATAGAGAAAATCTTTATCGAGTTCAAATTCACGGAAAAGAACTTCGGCGGGTGCTCAGTATTTAATGATGGCGACTGTGATGGCAGTAATCCCGCCAATAATTTCAACCTCTGCTATCTCCATCATATTGGACGCCTGTACTGGCAACTAATGAAGAATTATAAATTACTCACAAAGCAGATAAAGAATGGATTTCAGTGTCCTTTTTCCACCCTATATCAAATCTATCGTCTTATCCTCTTTGCTCTTGAAAAGAACGGACATTTTCTCCTGCTCTATGATGACAGAAACCCATCATTTTTAGTAGAAAGAGACGATATTAGGCGTGGCTTATTCAATCGAGTCTATGAGTCTCTACCCCACAAAGTCCAAAATAAGTGCCACGTACTCTCTGTCCAATCCATACTTCCTATCCTTCAAAAGCATCATGAGCTAGATTGGACGAACGAACTAAAAGAAAAATATTTCAAAGAGAGATGATAAACTATGTCCCTATTCATTACCTTTGAGGGGGGGGAAGGCTGCGGTAAGAGCACCCAAGCCCGAACGCTCTACCGAAGGCTATTAAAATTAGCTATTCCGGCTGTGCTGACCTGTGAACCCGGCGGCACACCGCTCGGTAGGAAGCTCGGTCGCTGGCTCAAGTGGACTGATGATAAAGAGATAACGCCACTAACTGAGCTACTGCTGTTTAACGCCGCCCGCACCCAGTCAGTAACCGAGATACTCATACCCAACCTGAAGAGTGGCATGATTGTTATTAGTGACCGCTATACTGACTCCACCACCGTTTACCAGGGCTACGGACGAGGACTCGACTTAGAGATGGTTGAGAATATTAACAATGTTGCTACGCAGGGTATGAAACCTGACCTGACAGTTCTTTTGGATATACCAGTCGAGACCGGATTCGCCCGCAAGACAGCAAAGAAACCAGACCGCTTTGAGCAGGAGGAGCTGGCTTTTCACCATAGAGTAAGAGAGGGCTACCTCAAGCTGGCAAAAGAAGCACCGCAGCGCTGGCTGGTAGTGGATGCCACCCGGAGTAAGGGGGAAGTAGCCGAGATTATCTGGCAGAAGATAAAGCAACTGCTCTCTAAAGAGGGTGGTTAAGGTAAGAATATGTCCAGGAAAAGACTAGCGGTGGCGATGAGTGGCGGGGTGGACTCATCAGTAGCCGCCGTCATATTAAAAGAGGCTGGCTATGAGGTTAGTGGTATCCACCTGAAACTATGGGCCGACCCTAACTACGAAAGTAACGTCTCTATCTTAGAGCTAACCTGTAAGTCTCTTGATATCCCTCTCCATAAGCTCAATCTTGAAGCTGAGTTTCAAAGCCTGATTATTGACTTCTTCTGCCAGGAGTATAGTCTAGGGCAGACACCGAATCCGTGCACCGTCTGTAATCAGCGTATCAAATTTGGGCTGCTTCTCCGTAGAGTACTAGAAATAGACACCGACTATCTAGCCACCGGCCACTACGCCCGAGTTGAATACTCGCCAGATGGCTACCGTCTGCTCAAGGCAACCGACGCCGCCAAAGACCAGTCCTACTTTCTCTATACCCTGGGACAGAGCCAGCTTCAACATGTGATACTGCCTCTAGCTAACCTCCGCAAAGTGGAAGTGAAAAGGCTAGCCGCCGAGATAGGCTTAACTACCAGTAGCCAGCGTGAGAGCCAGGACGTTTGCTTTATCCCTGATAACGACTATCGGGCTTTTATAGCCAGACACATCACCCTTGAACCAGGAGATATCGTTGACATCAGTGGCAAACTTTTAGGTAAACACGATGGCCTGGCATTCTACACAATAGGACAAAGGCACAGACTGGGGCTTAGTTCCAGTGAGCGTCTATATGTGCTCCAGCTTGATGTCAACAGTAATAGACTGGTTGTCGGCAGTAAAGACGAACTTTTAGGTGCTAGGCTCACTGCCAATAAGCTAAGCTGGGTATCAGGAAGACCTCCACGAAACCTGAGCAATATAACAGCTAAAATTCGCTATGGCTCACCCGAAGCAGCCGTGAAACTATACATCCACGATGGTCGGGCGAAGGTTGAGTTTCTGAAACCGCAGAACGCCATTACTCCCGGCCAAGCCATAGTATTCTATCAGGGTGATACCGTCTTGGGTGGAGGTATAATAGAAGCAAGGATAGATTAAAGAGGGTTTATCGTCTTTCCACAGAAAGCTAGCAGATTCCGCTTCATGCCACCGGGGAAGTAGCTGTAAGAAAGAACCGGGCTTGATTTATGTAAGAGGCCTGCTGTCTTTTCTCTTCCTTCTCCGTAATGAACTTGACAAGACTTGCTAGGTCTTTAGCCTGTCGGTAGTTCATATAATCTATCATTTTACCCTCCAAGGATATAGCTCCCAGCCCCTTAGCTTGAGCTTCCTCAAAGGCACTAACCACTTCTCTAGTATATTCCACTTCATTCGGTGATGGTGAGAATGCCCTAGTATCACCCCATGCCCGGCTATGAGCTGATTGCTTGACATTAAATTCCATACCCCCATCTTATCACTTAAAATACCTATGTCATACCCCCTTTGATACGCAACGATAGAGTGTTATAATCGAGCTTGAGAATGAGTAGCACTTTCGGCCAAGAGTATATAAATGGAGCTGTATAATAGAAACAGCCCCCAGAATTTCTCCTAGAGGCCGTCAGACCGGTTTACACCGGCGATGAGCTATATATTGTGATGTTAGCACACTAAGTGCGGAAAGTCAATAGCTACATGGTAAGATAGGGATGTGCGAAACTCAACTCTCTGCTTGAATATAGCCCGGCAGCTGACATTAGATTCGTGAGGATTGGCTAAGGATTAGCCTTGCAGCTTATTGATCAGTATTCTTGAAAAGTATCGTATCGAACGCCTGTTCGATATAATCCACATATTCCAAAGCTTGGCGTAAGTCGTTATTGGTGACCAGCGCACTAAGCTCATAGTCGCTTCTGTCTCTCAACCTGTAAAGCCCCCGGAGGCGTTCTTTCACACCAGCATGGCTAAACTTCCCGGAGGAGAAGCATCTTCTTACATTACCGTGTTCCTCACCGAGACCTTTTGTGCAATCGGATTTCGATACCTTGACTTTTTGTCCTCTCTTGTCGAGTTCTTCTCTTGCCCACAAGAAGACGCCATATAGCGCACGGCTAACGGCTGTTCTATATTGCGCTTCATCTAGGTCTGGTTTGTTCAGGCTCCTCGATAACTCAATGAATCCCTTGGGATCAAACGGCATCGTCTAGACCCATTCAAAGTGTATTCCGATATTCTCGCTCAGGCAATTGGCTGTTTGGAGGTCTGATTGTGCATTAGCTACTTCTAGTATCTCAGTAAGTACCGAATCCCATTCTCGGTTAGCATCTTCTGAACTCAGGTCCACACGGACGACAAAGACTACCTCAGACCAACGCCCTGCGACTCTATCTGTAAGCGGTTCAATCTCAATATCTCGTGCACGAAGCCCAGCACTAATTCGTTTGGCTAACACTCTACTCACTATGTTCATAGCTTGGAGCATTGGGGTATCAACAAGGTGTAGCACTTCTTTGTCCAGATGATGCGGTATTTGAATCTGTGCCAGTACCCTTCTTATCTGTGCATAAAGAGGCTCTGTTCTCATGATTTGGAAGGGGAAGAACCGTTGCCATCGTTGCTCTGTTCTAAGTCCGTACATTGAGGGCTTAATATCGAAGCGGCATCTTGCAGGTGACTCAAAGTCTAGAGTTTCGACGTCGGCGAAGAAGTAGTCTGATTCTGCGTAAGGCCTTTCCCATGGCCCAGTCAGTGCCTTTGAGAAATGGAATCGTGACGGGTCTGCTGTTTCCGGGCGTGCGGCGAAGCTAGGGAAATGCTGACCATAGTTGGCTTTCGCAACAATCGTTCCTAAAGTGGCGACTCCCTGGGGATAAGCAAACAACGACTCTAGATACCTGGCCTTGTGGCAAACTTCAGAGAAACTCTCCGCAGATTCGAATGTGATCATGGTGGAAATGGTGCCTTCGACTATTGTCTGGGCGGCCACTATCATGGTGGGAGTATTACCTTTCGCTATGATCTGGGTAGCAACTGGTTGCTCTCTAAAATTCAACAAAGACACCACTCCGGAAGCAACGTTCGCGTCGACTTGCGCATAGAAGGGTAGCGGATTTTCCTTAACTAACATTACAGATCACAATCCCAGGCTATTTAGGAATTCTAACAGGCCGTCGTGTTGTTCTTTTAGCTGGGTTATTAGTGAGTCCTTTCCCGGGAGCTCTTTTGCTTCTTCATGGGCATTGAAATCTATGAGAATCTGCCCATCATTAGTTGAATCCAATCGGATGTTCCACTGTTTGTGTCCCGACTCGAGTTGTATGCCAGCTTTGCCACTCAATAGTTTCTTCCCCGTTTTTGCTGCCAGGTTCTCGCTTAAGATATTATCGCGGATCCACTCTCCGGGATCAGCATCATATGGGAGGTTCATGAGGAAATTGACACCGTATGAAGAAAGTGACGCTTCGAATTTCTGTACCATGAACAATAGAACTTCCGGGATCTTGCACTTCTCAAAGTCATGTGTACCACTAAGATCTCTGACGTTTATTCTGATGGGAGATACTGTAATCTCAAGCTGGTCTCTTTGGCTACTTATGACGAGTCCCTCAGGAGATTGGCCTATCGTCACTGGTCTATGAAGGATCTCCTCCAATTCCTTCTGATCCATACGAAGCTGTTCTATAGGCTTCTCGATTATAACGGCTATGGTGCTCATAACGAAGTAAATCTTGTCTTTGTCGACCATACTATCCCCCAAAAAAGCATTCGCTAGTGCTTCACCGAATGAATACATGACTAGCAGCAGAAACAAGGCGATTCGACACAACGATACCCCCATCCTTCACAGCTAGTCAGTGAATATAATGAACGAATATGAACTTCTTGTCAAGCCCCAGATATGGGTGATCTATTCAGCTGCAAATCCCGTTTGCATCACCCATACAGATAACAGGCAATTCAAAGTTATCTTAGCCAGCCCTCTTAGTCGATGATTGATCAGTCTACCATCTCCGTCCTTTTTTAGCCTGGAGAATATCCTCTCGATTGAAGTCCTATGGTTATAAATTTGCTTCCACCTTTTCGTACGCCGTGGCACTTGAATAAATCTACGATAATCCGTCTTGAGGTCTATCTTTACTACCTGACCATAGTCAGATTGTGAACATTTATCTATCCATGTGCACCCCTTTTTACCACAACTTAGCGGACAGCGATATTTCAGTCGCTTCTGCTTCTTATCATACCCCCAGAAAATCATCGGAATCCTCCAAGCGCAGTGAGGAGTGCCATATTCGTCTGCGATGTCTTCAAACCTGTTACCTTTTCCTTTACGACCCCGCAGATTTATGTCTATTATAGGAACAGCTCTGAAGTCTTCAATGACGGCTCTGTAATTCTCTTTGGCATCGTATCCTTTGTCACCGAGTACGAATTTGGGAGAGAGGCCTTGTATATAAGTTTTGTTTTTCTCTAATAACGGTAATAGTAGTGGGGAGTCATTATCATTGGCAGGGGTAACTATCGGCAGTAATGGAATTTCTAACTTACCTACTATAGTGCTCGCTAGATGCATCTTATAACCTAGCCAACTGTATTTATCCCCATCGCTGTTCTTCTTGAATCCCCATCTTGCATCTGGGTCGGACTGTGGTTTTCCGTAGCGCTTTGAGTATGTAGGGACATCAGTGCTATCTACGACGATAGTTTCACCGAATCCCGGCAGTTTATCCTTGATAGCCCCTGTTGTTTTCGCCATGCATTTCTCTATGAGTGCTGTGTGGGTCATTAGTTTCTTGATGAACCTGTAGTAAGAGAATCTGCTCGGTATCTGCTTATCTGAGAAAATGCCGCATTGGATTGCCAAGAATGGCTCCTGTAACCTACGTCTTAATCCCTCTATAGTGGGTATATCAAAGGCATAGCTGGCAATGATGGTTCGCCACATTACCTTAATAGGTGTGCCAGGTCTGCCGGTCCATCTCGTCTTTTCTAATGCTTCTAGCAGTTCGCTATCCTGAAGATTCTCAAAGACCGCCTCTAGTTCTTTTGCAAAGGTAGTACTCTCGAATCCTTCAAAGATGCGTCTGACTTCATTCCAGAGTTCGCTATCTTGACTTTTAGCCTTTCCAGTGCTAATATCAAACAAAGTTAGGGGTTTCGTCACTGTTTCTCCTAGCTCAACTCCCGGAAGTCTTGCCGGATGACCGGGAGTTGTTTATTTGCCTATGAGGATTTACCTCCTATGGCTCTACTACTGCCACTACTATTGATACCTATATAACTTTGTATTTTCCATATTTCACTTTTTTAATGGTCTTGCCGGATTTAGCTAAAGCGATCAATGCGGCTGAAATCCTCTTATAGGCATTAGTTCCCTCAATCATAATCCCCTTTTCTATTATCTTGTTGTACACATCATTTAAAGTAAAAACTCCTGCAAGTTCGCTCGCCGCACTAAGTACAGCATCTTTTGCGGTTTTAAGGTGTGGAGTTTCGCCAGTTGTGTTAATTCCAACAGAGTTTTGGTTTGAGCCACTGGAGATCTTGTCTTCAGAAAGAAGATTAAGTGCTGCCTTTATTTCAGATTCTATCTTAGCTTCTTGTTGTTCCAACTTATTTAGTGCCATCCTATGGAACTCAATACGCTCTCGTATCTTTTCTGAAACATATTTAATCTCCATCGTACCTTTCATACTGATCACCTCATAGATCTTGTAATCGGAGTGTATCACGATGTAAGATCTGTGTCAAGGGGGTTTTGTGAAATTAGGATCTTTATACGATCATTAGCAGCATTGAGTTTAAACTATAGAGATATAATAACTTTCGGGTTAGTGAAGTAAAACGATGGCTGCAATTCGGCCATCACACAATGATTTAGCTTGGGGGAAAATATTTTTCGGAAATATTGCACAGTCGTGGGCGCTAGCTTTGGCTGGAGTTTCGCACATCCCTAGGTAAGAGTTAGTGCATATATAGATGGTCACAACCTATATAACGGTATGCTAGACGCCAAATTACCTCGTTGGTATCTCTGGCTAGATGTTTGCAAACTAATAACACAGATTAAGAAGATAAACCAAGAAATTGTAGTAGTTAAATACTTCACAGCATTACGAGATAACGAAGAACCATCGACGGTACGAAAGAAGACCTATATCGAAGCACTTGAAACCCTAGAACTATGCGAGGTCATAAAGGGTAAATACAAGAATGAAGACTTCTTTTGCCAAAGATGCCGGCGAAATTATAAGGTGCCGAAGGAGAAAATGACTGACGTCAATATAGCCATTGAGCTTATCAATGACGCTTTTAAAGATAAGTTCGACCAAGCCATTTTGTTATCAGGTGATAGCGACCTTACTCCAGTAGTAGAAATGTTAAGGGAAGAATTTGATGATAAAAGGATAATCGTTGTGTTTCCACCTGCACGAACTAGCGACGACCTTAAAGAAGTGGCGAATGGTTTCTTGCGAATCGGCAGAGCTAATATATCTCAAAGTGACCTACCTAACAGAATCAGGAGAGATACAGGCGGTTATATTGTACGCCCGCCAGAATGGAGCAAAATAACACAATACCCCTTACTCAATCCGCTTCAAGTATACAATCCCTATACCTTTAATCTATCCGATACTTGGCTTTCCCCTCCTCATAGAGGTCGCCGCCATAGATATCATTTACCACCGTGACCGGGAAATCCTCTACCCCCAGACGGCGAATTGCTTCAGCACCAAGCTCCTCATAGGCTATCACCTCTGATTTCTTAATGCTCCGGGAGGCAAGGGCACCGGCACCACCAATAGCCCCAAAATACACCGCCTTATACTGCTTCATCGCCTCTTTGACTGCCGGCGACCGCATCCCCTTGCCAATCATTCCTTTAAGCCCCTCAGCCATCAAGCGTGGCGAGTAGCCATCCATACGGCCGCTGGTAGTCGGCCCAGCTGACCCGATTGGCCTTCCCGGCCTCGCCGGAGAGGGACCCATAAAGTAAATCGTCTGTCCCTTAATATCAAAGGGAAGTGTTTCACCACGGTCCAGGGCTTCAGTCATCCTTTTATGAGCCGCATCTCGACCAACATATATGACACCAGTAAGCAGAACATCATCTCCAGCCCTGAGGTCTTTCAGGATCTCCTCAGTCAGCGGCAGCATAACCTTTTTCGCCATCGACAGCCTCCTACATTACTTATACTTTCAATCCCTTTAAGATGTCCCGGGCAATGGTGCTTCTCTGGAGCTCCAGAGCCAGCTCAGTAGTGCTAGTGGCTAAGACGTTACGGCATAGCCTTTCCATGGGTAGCCCGGCAATATAGGGCGGCCCCCCGAAAATATGAGACACCTTATCAGCGACATTATGCACCATGTCAGTAGCGAATAGCTTGACCATAGCCGCTTCGCTGCGGATAGGCTCTCCATTATCGGCTTTAGTAGCGGCTTCATAAACCATAAGTCGGCAGGCATGAACCAAAACCGCGATATCAGCCAGCGCCGCTCCGATGTTAGTTCGTTTGGCAATAACTTGCCCGAATGACTCGAAGGATTGGACTTGGGTGGCTGATTCCTCAAGTAATCTCTGGGCGACCCCCACGCATCGGGCACCTCTTACTACTCGTCTTGAGGGAAGCCATTTCTTGCCCAAATGGAAAGCCCTGCCCACTTCTCCAAGTATATTCTCCTCGGATACCGAGCACTGCTTAAAGGTCAATACTAAAGGTTCTCTCAGCTGAGTCTGCCAGCCCATCTTTCCCTCCCCACCACTCACACTAAAACCAGGCGTATCCCTATCTACCAGAAAGCAGGTTACATCCCTTTTGTTTCCTGTCTCGCCGGTGGTTGCAAAAACAACGGCAAAATAGTCTTCCCCAACTCTGGAGAGCGATAGCTTTTGACCATTCAGGAGATAGTGGCCGTTCTTCCCTTCGGCTCTCATCTCCAATTTGGAGACGCTAGCTCCCTTCCCGGGCTCCATCAGGGCGAGGTAGGCATATTTTTGCCGATTAAGTGCTGGCAGGAAGTACTTTTCCTTTTGTTCGTCGTTACAATCAAAGAGAATCGGGGTAACATCCCCAAAACTAAAGGGCACGACTGTCTGGGCCAGCTCTTCCTCAACCAGACAGCTGCAGAGAGTCCCCAGCCCGGCACCTCCAACCTCCTCCGGCACATTTATCCCCCACAGCCCTATCTCGTTAGCCATCCTGACGAGTCTTTCCTCGGTCTCGGCGGGTAGAGACAAGCGAGCATCGCTCAGGTCGGCAGCCCGTCCCAGAATGTCCCTTTCCAATGGTTTCAACTGGTCATTAACAAAGTCCCTTACCAGACTCTGCACCATTTTTAGGTCTTGCGGTATCTCAAAATCCATCCTATTATCTCTTAGCGAATAATTCAGGTTTGACTCAGGGCTTCTTCCAGAAACAGGTCCAAATCAGGCTCATCTTCATCGCCAATTCGCTGCTCCAGACGAGACATAACCTCTAACATGCGGTGATTAACGACATAGTGCTTGATAGTAGTATCCACCTGAGGACAGACCATGATGCAGGCATCACACTGGTCGCAGTCCTCACCGACTATACTCTCCAGAGCCATTGAGGTGCGTTGCTCCGTCTTCTCTCGACGTGAGGGCTCGCGCGACAAAAAGGGGCAGATATCAATACAATTACCACAGCCCAAGCACTCCTTGTGGCCACTAATGTCTTCCATTATGTTAAGCGCATGTGCCGGACTGAACCCGCTGGAGAGGAGACGACACCGACCAACCGGTGGGCTCTTAGTATTTAGTATTTCGTTTAGAATACCTTCAATCTCTTTGGTGTTGATTTGGATACGTAGTGGCATACCCTTCTCCCAGAATCCTAGGCCATTTTTATCTGACCGGCAGTTAATGTCTGTCTGGCATAATCAGTTAGGTAATCTTGTGGCTGTCTGGCATAATTGGGCAGCAGCATTGGCGAGACTGGTCGAAGTTCAGCCAGACCAGCCTCCCTAAGCTCTTTCTGCCACCGGCGCACATGGTTTAGTGTCAGCGTGCCCAGCCTGGCCTCCTTAGCATATTGAGCCGCGGCTCGGCCAGCTCGCCTCCCAAAAACAAATATATCCAGCGTTGAGTTGCCGATGAGCCGGTTCCGGCCGTGGACTCCACCTTCGCATTCGCCAGCCGCAAACAGCCCCGGTATGGTAGTAGCCCCGTCAGGGTTAATCTTAATGCCCCCATTTTGGTAGTGCAGCGTGGGATAGACCAGCATTGGCTCTTTCGTGATATCAATGTTGAAGCGACTAAACTGACGTACCATAGCCGGTAGTTCCCGAGCTATGGTACCCCCACTTCTCATAATGTCAATCATTGGTGAATCAAGCCACACCCCAACCTCCCTAGTGGGTGTCACTATACCTCCGCCACGCTCTTTACACTCTCGTATGTTGGCTGAAGCAACGACGTCTCGCGGCTCCAGTGGCATGATAAATTGTTCCCCTTCGGCATTTACCAGCTGGCCACCGAGAGTTCTTACCTTCTCGGTAACAAGCTGCCCCAGAATCTGCACCGGATAGGCAGCACCGGTGGGATGATACTGCATCGTATCCATAAAGATTAGCTCCGCCCCCACCCGATATGCTAGTACCAGTCCATCGGCAGTGGCTCCGTAGTGATTGGTAGTGGGGAAATTCTGAATATGAAGGCGCCCGGCACCGCCGGTAGCCATAATCACCGCCTTGGCTTTAACTAGGTTTAACTCGTTTGTTTCCAGATTTACCAGTATAGCCCCGGCTACCTGCCCCTTATCATCCATCACCAGCTCTACTATCGGGGAGAACTCCAGATAATCTATACACCGGTTCCGCACCTCATCACGCAGGACGCGCATTTCCTCAAGACCGGTATAATCTCGAGCCGAGTGCAGCCGCAATCTGGAGGCACCACCACCGGATAGTTCGTGCATCGAGCCGTCGGGATCCTTATCCCAGTTGACGCCCAACGTCTCCAGCCACTTAATCACGGAAGGGGCGTCCTTGACCAGTGCTTCTACCAGTTCGGGTACATTAGTGAAGCGACCGCCACCCATCGTATCCAGGTAGTGAATCGCCGGGGAGTCATTAGCTCTATCCGCAGCCTGAGTCCCAGCCTGAGCGCCCACGGTATTAGCATCGCCGAGACGCAGTTTGGTTACCAAAAGAACATTAGCCCCGTTTTCCTGAGCCAGGAGCGCCGCTGAGGCCCCGGCACCACCACAACCAATTACCAGGACGTCTACTTCATAATCAACCTTATCAAGGTTGATTTTATCCGGGTCAATTCGGCTATTCCCCTCCAGTACATCAGCCATCTCATTCGGAGTAGGCTCCCCCTTATTCGGCCCCACTAAGAGTTCACGCATACCTTCAGTAACAAAATCAGGGTGAAACTTCTGTAACAAAACCGCCTTTTCCTTATCGGTAATGCGAGGATATGTTTCTTTTAGCCGTCTCTCTCTGGTGGCTTCTACCTTTCGGATACTTTCTTCCATATACGCCGGGTACATTTTACTTGCCCTTTCCTTAGACTACTTTGTGTAGGCCGGTTCTATATCACGCTCTGCATAGCGGCGGCGAAGCTCGTCTTCGCTCATCCTCTTTAATTCTTCTAATTCAGTATCAAATTTACCCGCCTCTATTTCCGCTAGCCTATCCTCCAGGTGCTTGGAGATAGGTGCTAGATAGCGCCCATACAGGCGCCGACACAGTAAGGCGATATTATAAGGCACCAACCCCTGCGGACACCGGGCAGCACACAAGCCACACAGCACACAGTCAAAGGACCTGTTAGCCGCCTCAGCAATATCACCCCTTAAGGCATCAGACATGAACCACATCACCTCAAGCTCCTGGGGACAGGCCTTGGTGCAGGTATTACAGCCGAAACAGGTAAGCAGGCTGGGATAGAGAGCTAATACCGACTCAATTGTTGGCTCAAGCTCTTCCAGATTGTAAAGAGCCTTGGCCGACGGGAAGAACGGTATCTGCACCAGGTACATATCCGGTTCAACAGTCTTCTGGCAGGCAAGGTCATATCTTAGCTGAGGGTTATCTTTAAAATTATAAATGGTAGCACAGGCACCACAGAATCCAGCCCGGCACCCGCAACCGCGAATTAACCGATAGCCGCAATACTCCAGCGCCGTCATGATGGTAAGCCCTTCGGGAACCTGGTAATGCTTACCCATAATGTAAATGTCAATCAGGCGGACCTTTTGCGCCACTGTCTCCTGCTTAGCCATCTCCCTACCTCTTTTTATACTTGCTTCGCTACGTCAACGACTGCCTATATTTCATACTTACTCCGTGATGCCGACAACTACTATATTCTACCCTTACTCCATGATGCCGACAACTGCTATATTCTACCCTTACTCCATGATGCCGACAACTGCTAAGTTCCACCCTTACTCCGTGATGCCGACAACCCTTGGAAGTCTATTTACTTACTCCTGAATATCGAATGTGCCAAAACCAGCTCAAAGGATGGCTTCTTTATGCCGGGCACACCAGCATTGCATGTTAACGGCTACCGGCAGGCTGGCAATGTGGGCCGGAAAAACCTCAACATGAACTGCCAGCGCCGTGGTTTTGCCACCATACCCCATTGGTCCGATACCCAGATTGTTTACTCGCTTGAAAATCTCCCTCTCCAGCTCGGCAAGCTCAGCATCCGGGCTGGGCTTGCCTACTTCTCGCAGTAAGGCTCGCTTTGCCAGCATAACGCACCTTTCCACAGTGCCACCAATACCAACACCGAGTATAACCGGCGGGCAGGGGTTGCTTCCCGCCTCATCTACAGTTTTGACCACAAAGTCTATAACCCCCTGGCGACCCTGCGCCGGCTTTAACATCGCCAGCCGTGACATATTCTCAGCCCCACCACCCTTGGGTTTGGCAATAATCTTGAGCTTATCACCCGGGACAATATCGGTATAGATGATAGCCGGGGTATTATCCTTGGTGTTAACCCTAGCCGAGAAGGGCCGGCTCACCATGGACTTACGTAGATAGCCCTCAGTATATCCACGCCGCACCCCCTCATTTATGGCTGAGTAGAGGTCACCGCCAACGATATGAACATCCTGACCGAGCTCTAAAAAGACGATGGCACCCCCCGTATCCTGACACAGAGGAACCTCACCCTCAGCCGAAATAGCAGCATTCTCCAGTATTCTCTCCAGTACCTCACGCCCCACGGGTGACTCCTCTGCCTCTCGTGCCCCCTTAAGGGCATTTAGAACATCCTCAGGTAGATAGTAGCAGGCCTCCTGGAAAAGCCGGGAGACTGTCCCGGTTATTTCCTTGGCCCCAATCTCTCTCATCGTGACTTGCTCCTTTCCTTACCAACCGATAGTTGCCAAATATAACACATTCATGCATCAGGCGTCAATTATGCTAACCTTGAGACACCAGTAGCCCGCTCCGTGAACTTTGAGGATGAGACAGGAGAATCTGTTACTGGATTAAGGATAACTCTTGAAAGTGGTATAATCATTAAGGGTAGGTCAGAAAAAGGAGAGCAATATGCCTTGGAAATTGCGTAAAGACCCTAATGACCCTATGTGGGGCGTGAAGCCAATACAACCAATAAAACCAGTGAGGCCAGTAAAACCTATCGCTCCTATAGGTTATGAGTATTATTGGGTAGACGATTAGCCTGTCAGTCTGTCCCCCAGTGAACACCTCTTATGCGCCTCTATTGATAACAGGGAAGAGAGAAAGGGACAGGTGTGCCAAATAAAAAGTCACCGATAAGTTTGAAACCATCCTTTACCGAAGAAAATAAGCTTCTTGCACAGGGCTACCAGCTTATCGCTGGCATTGATGAAGCCGGGAGGGGTGCTCTAGCGGGACCCGTTGTCGCCGCCGCCGTCATTATGCCCTGCCATATAGATACTCCTTGGCAAGACGAGGTAAGAGACTGTAAGCAGTTAAGCCCCGCCAAGCGTGAACATCTTTTTTATAATATCCAAGAAACTGCTATCTCAGTAGGTATTGGCATGATACCTCCAGAGACTATAGATTCCCAAGACATAATTAAGGCAACGAGGCTAGCTATGAAATCAGCTATTAACCAGCTTTCACCGCCACCACAGTCTCTCCTGATAGACTACTTACTCCTTCCCGATGTAGCCCTCCCTCAAAAAGGCATAACCAATGGCGACCAGTTATGCTTCTCTATTGCCTGTGCCTCCATCATTGCTAAAGTAGCTCGAGACCACTTCATGATCCAGCTCGACAGGATTTATCCGGGCTACGGACTAGCCAAACATAAAGGTTATGGGACCAGGGAACACCTTTTCTACCTATGTCAAAGAGGTCCATGCCCTATTCACCGTCGCTCTTTTATGCCCGTCAAGGACGCAACCAAGAAATGAAGCGCCGAGATACCGGCATTCTGGGTGAAAAATTAGCCCGCGATTTCCTGGCTAAGCACGGCTATCATATCCTGGAAACTAACTACCGGTCCCCTTATGGAGAGATTGATATTATCGCCAAGTACCAAGATTCCCTTGTTTTTATTGAGGTAAGAACCAAAAGGAGCCTCCAGTTCGGTAGCCCCGAAGAGTCAATCACTCCCGCCAAGAGGGAAAGGATGATAACTACTGCCTGGCACTACCTGCAAGCCCATGATAATCTGTCCTCATCATGGCAGATTAGTATCGTAGCCGTAGAACTGAACCAAAAAGGAGAGCCGTCTCGAATGGAGCTTATCGAAAACGCCATCAGCGAGGACTAAACGTAACCTTTAAGACATCGCATTAAAGCGCACAAAAGACTACTCCTTTACCATCCAATTTGGGCTATGTTAGAATTAGCCACTAGGAACTATAAATATGACTTTACCAGAAGCAATGCCGCAGCAGATACGGCGCGTTTTGGATGCCAATCTGAATCGTGCGGGTGAGGGGCTGCGCGTCCTTGAAGACCTAGCCCGTTTCGTACTTAACGACGCTACTTTAAGTCAGCAGTTAAAAGCTATGCGCCATGAGCTTTTAACCGGGGACTTGCCATTTAATAAACAGCTCATTGAGGCGCGGGACTCAGAGAGTGATGTCGGTATTAACGCGCTCGCACCGGGACAGGAAAAAGAAAAGGAACTGCCGATAATGGTCGTGGCTAATGCCAGAAGGGTTCAGGAATCACTGCGCACCATAGAGGAACTCGCCAAGACCAAAAGTATTTCACCTAAATTAGACCCGGAGAAGTTTAAACACGCCCGATTTAATCTTTACTCAATAGAGCGGGAGTTATTGTCTAAGCTACTCCGCCAGGATAAGGTAACGCATATTAGCGGTCTCCACGCCATTATAGATACTCAAGCCTTAAAGGGGCATAGCCATATAGAAATAGCCGGCCAGATAATCCGCGGTGGCGCCAAAACACTTCAACTAAGAGACAAGCTCACCAGTAAAAAGGCGCTACTGCCGATTGCCCTTGAGCTCAAAACTCTCTGTGCCGAGCATAATGTGCTCCTTATCGTAAATGATTACCTGGATTTAGCCTTAGCTGCAGGTGCCGATGGCCTGCATCTGGGACAGGATGACCTACCCATTAAGGTAGCCCGCAAACTAATACCGATAGACAAAATTCTGGGCTGCTCGACGACCACGGTAGACCAGGCTATCGCCGCCGAATCTGCCGGGGCTGATTATATCGCCGTCGGCTCAATATATCCCACCCCATCCAAAGAAACTGCAGTCATAGTTGGTCTAGAGAGACTACGTCAGGTTAGGCAGGTGGTAGATTTACCTATAGTCGCTATCGGTGGCATTACTAAAGACAATACGGCTGAGGCGATAACTGCCGGCGCCAACTCAGTAGCCGTAATTAGTGCTATACTGGGAGCTGAGTCCCCCGAAGAAGCTGCCCGACAAATAGTAACCAGAATTGAGACACCATATGAGCAGGCTGACCGATAATTTAGACTCGATTGCGGAGCAGATTCGGCAGAGCTTTTCTGCCAAAGATGCCATCAGAGAAAAGCTACTGCCTCTGTGCCGCGAGGTAATCCGCTTTTCAAGTAGTGCCATCCGGGCAATACACCGACAGGAGTTTAAGCCAGCTAAAGACTTACTTGAGTCAGCCCGCGGCCGACTCAAAGAGGCAGAACAGGCTATCGTCGGCTATAGTGAATTTAGACATACCGGCTTTTTTCGAGATGCCCAGAAGGAATTTGCTGAAGCCAGCATTACCCTCGCCCTGATAACCAAAAACCAGACGCCGCCCCCTGATGAACTGGGTATTGACTTCGCCGCCTACCTTAACGGGCTGGGTGAAGCTGTCGGTGAGCTGAGACGCTACCTCCTAGACAGTATAAGAAGAGACGACCTATCGCGAGTTGAAGAGCTACTAGCTGCCATGGATGATATCTACAATATTTTAGTTACTATGGATTTCCCGGATGCCATCACCGGTGGCCTGCGCCGCACCACTGACATGGTTCGCGGCATCCTAGAAAGGACACGCAGTGACCTGACATTAGTTATACAGCAAAAGAAGCTTGAGGGGAAATTGAAGACATTTGAAGACAGGCTTCGCTAGTCTGAACGAAAACCTTTCGTGCCGAAACAGGCTTGGTAGTCAGTATGAAACTTCAGAACAAGACAGGCTTAGTAGTCAGTATGAAACTTCGGAACAAGACAGGCTTAGTAGTCAGTGTGAAACTTTTGAGCTAGAGAGGAGATTAGATAATGAACCCAATGCTAGTTGCCGTAATATGTGGTGCTATTGGACTTGGCATCGCTGGTTTTATGGCTCGCTATGTGTTGAAGCAAGACCAAGGCTCAGACAGGATAAGAGAGATATCGGCGGCTATCAAAGAGGGTGCCCTAGCCTTTCTCAACAGAGAATATAGATTCCTGGCCATATTTGTCGCCGTAGTGGCCGTTGTTCTCGGCATCGTCCCCCTCCTTGGCTGGTGGGTAGCCCTGGTCTTTGTTCTCGGCGCCATCGCCTCGGCAATGGCCGGCTTCATCGGCATGAACATCGCCATCAGAGCTAACTCCAGAACCGCAGCCGCCGTCCAAAAGAGCCTGAATGATGGCCTACGGGTTTCCTTCCGCAGTGGGGCGGTAATGGGGATGTGTGTTGTCGGCATCGGTATTATCGGCTTGAGCGTTCTCTATTTTACCTTTGGCAGTACCCCTGACCTTCTCTTGAAGGTTATTCCCGCCTTTGGCTTTGGCGCCTCGTCGGTAGCCATCTTCGCCAGAATTGGTGGCGGTATATTCACCAAAGCCGCCGACACCGGAGCCGACATCGTGGGCAAGGTTGAGAAGGGGATTCCTGAGGATGACCCCCGAAATGCTGCGGTCATCGCTGACTTCGTGGGTGACAATGTCGGCGATGTGGCTGGTATGGGCGCCGACCTCTTTGAATCTTATGTTGACTCCATTATTGCCACCATGGTACTGGGGACAATTGCCGTTTTCTCTACCAAGCTAATGCCGGATATAACTACAGCCTGGCTTTTGCCCATGATGGTCGCTGCCGGCGGCATCATTGCCTCCATTATTGGCATATTCGCAGTAAGAGTCAGTGGTAAAGCAGCTAAGATGGGAGCTCTACTTAATGCTCTGCGCCGGGGCACCGTCTTAGCCTCAGTTCTCACCGCCGTTTTCGCCTTTTTAGCCGTCTACTTCTTAGGGGTTAATATTGGCGCATTCTGGGCCATCCTGGCCGGTCTTATTGCCGGTGTCTTAATTGGCGAGAGCACAAATTACTTTACCTCATATTCCCACAAACCAACCCTTCAAATTGCAAACGCTGCCCAAACTGGCCCCGGAACACTGCTAACCAGGGGCTTTGCCAACGGGTTGATGAGCACCCTACCCCCTATTATTCTAGTTGCCGTCGCTATGCTAATCGCTCATCACTTCGCCGGTATGTACGGTATTGCTATTGCCGGGGTGGGTATGCTAGCCACCCTGGGCATACAGGACGCCACCGACGCCTTTGGACCGGTAGCCGATAACGCCGGCGGCATTGTTGAGATGTCAGACCTACCTCCAGAAGTAAGAGAGCGCACCGACGCTCTGGATTCACTAGGTAACACTACCGCTGCCACAGGTAAGGGTTTCGCCATTGGTGCTGCCGGACTTACTGCCCTAGCCCTACTGCTAGCCTACACCCAGGCAGTAGGCATTAAATTTGCTGAGATAAGCCTCCTTGACCCGCGGGTTATTGCTGGCATCCTCTTAGGCGTTATGATACCAGCTATCTTCTGTGCCATGACCCTGAATGCGGTGGGCAAAACCAGCTTCGCCATTGTTAATGAGGTGCGCCGACAATTTCGTGAGATAAAAGGGCTGATGGAGGGCAAGGCAAAACCTGAATACGGGAAGTGTGTTGATATCTGCACCAGAGACGCCCTCAAGCAGATGATTGGCCCTGGTATACTAACTATAGTAGCTCCTATTGTCATCGGACTCATACTAGGACCAGTTGCCCTCGGCGGGTTCTTAATCGGTGCCGTTGCCTGCGGTTTCATACTGGCGGTTACCTTTGCCAATGCCGGCGGCTCCTGGGATAACGCCAAGAAATGGATAGAGACCGGTGCCTTCGGTGGTAAGGGCTCAGATGCCCACAAGGCAGCGGTCGTCGGTGATACGGTGGGTGACCCGATGAAGGATACCTCAGGGCCATCCCTGAACATCATGATAAAGCTGATGTCCATAGTAGCCCTGGTGCTAGCCCCGGTTCTGGCCGGGTTTGGTGGGTTAATCTAGAAGCTAGACTAACCACTCAGAAAGGGGTTGCCTCTCCGCTCAGCACCGATAGTAGTCTCCAGTCCGTGACCCGGGTAAACGATAGTGTCATCGGGTAGCACCATAAGCCTGGTGCGGATGCTTTCTATTAGCTGGTTATAATCACCACCCGGCAGGTCAGTCCGGCCGATACCATAATTAAACAGGGTATCACCACTGAAGACTACCTCATCCCCCAGAAGACAGATACACCCCGGAGTATGCCCCGGGGTATGGAGAACCTCAAAGTGCAGGTCGTCAGCATCGAGGCTATCTCCATGCTCAAGCAACCGGTCCGGGGAAGGGGGAACCGGATAGGAAAGCCCGGGTACTAATATGCTCTTTAATAAGCCTCCCCATCCACTAAGAGACTTAGCATCATCAATATGGATCGCCATTTCAGCGCCGGTTGCCTCCTTAATATCCTTTAGAGCGCCGACATGGTCTATATGCCCGTGGGTTAAGACTATTAGTTTTATGTCAAGTCCTAAATCACTAACCTTTTGCAGAATCACCTTCGCCTCATCACCAGGGTCAATTATGATGCCATCTTTATTAGACTCAACGCTTACGATATAGCAGTTAGACGCAAATGGGCCGACGACTATCCTGTCAACAATCACTTTACACCTCTATCTAATAAGTATTGGAACAAAAGGTCGCTACGAAGTACTTCCAAAATATCGTTACATTCTACCATCAAGCCAGGCTAACGGCAAGGATTGGGTGGATTACTATCAACCCTGAAAAGTGGCTTTGCAATGTGTCCCAATTTTAGCTACAATGCTTACGAGAATAATTCCTGGAATAATCAAGGAGCGCTTGCCGTGACTGAAAAAACACCAACCAAGGTCAACATGGAAAAGATTACCTCCCTCTGTCGACGGCGCGGTTTCATCTTCCCCAGCAGTGAAATCTACGGCGGCCTGTCTAGTTGCTGGGACTATGGCCCCCTCGGTGTAGAATTGAAACGGAATATTAAGGAAGCCTGGTGGCGAGCCGTGGTGCAGGAGCGCGATGACATCGTCGGTCTTGATACGAGCATCCTGATGCATCCCCAGACCTGGGAAGCCAGTGGACACCTGCAGGGGTTTGCCGACTCCCTGGCTGAGTGTAAGAGCTGCCACCAGAGGTGGCGCACCGACGATCTGGAGGGTGATAGCTGCCCTGCCTGTGGTGGTGAACTGACCGAACCTCATATGTTTAATCTAATGTTCAAGACCTTCATGGGACCTATTGAGGAAGCGGCTAATCTAGTTTACCTGCGCCCGGAAACAGCCCAGGGTATATTCGTTAACTTCAGTAACGTGCTTGATACCACTAGGAAAAGACTGCCCTTCGGCATTGCCCAGCTAGGTAAGTCCTTCCGCAACGAGATTACCGTCGGCAACTTTATCTTCCGCAGTCGGGAATTTGAGCAGATGGAAATTGAATACTTTGTCAAGCCGGGCACTGACGAAGAGTGGTTCAACTATTGGCTCGAGGAGCGCTTTAACTGGTACCAAAAACTGGGTATCAAGAAGGAAAACCTCAAGCTACGCCAGCACATGAAACACGAACTGGCTCACTACGCCCTGGACTGCTACGACATTGACTACCTTTTCCCTATGGGCTGGGCGGAACTAGAAGGTATTGCCAACCGTGGTGATTTCGACCTTAGCCAACATGCTGAACACAGTGGTAAGAGCCTGGCCTACTTTGATGAATACACCAAAGAGCAAATTATCCCTTACGTCATTGAGCCCTCGGCCGGTGTCGACCGGACATTCCTGGCTTTACTCTGCGACGCCTACGACGAAGAATTAGATAATGAAGAGATAAGAGTGCTACTCCACCTCCACCCGGAACTAGCCCCCATCAAGGTCGCCATATTACCCTTAAGTAGACGGGAGAAACTGGTTCAAGCCGCCAAAGAGATATATGCTGACCTGCGCCAGTGCTGGTCAGCAAGCTACGATGATGCCCAGAGCATCGGGCGGCGCTACCGACGTCAGGACGAGATTGGCACCCCCTTCTGCGTCACCATTGACTTTGAGTCACTGGAGGATGAGCAGGCCACCATCAGAGAGCGCGACACCATGAACCAGATACGAGTCCCCATTAAAGAACTGAGAACAACTCTAGCCGCCAAGCTCAGTGGCGAAGATTTATTTGTCCTGCCACCCGGGGGCAAGATATGGAAGGAAGAAAGAAAGACAAGCCCCAGCTAGTACCGGGAATTTAAGAGGGGCTCCGCCCCTCTTTTTAATATCTTCCCCCTTTCCCTCGATAAGGGAAAGGGGCATCAAGGGGGATAGGGTTTCCAAATAAAAATCAGGGGAGAGAAAGATTGAAGATCCTCCACTTTGCCGACCTGCACCTCGGTGTGGAAACCTACGGGCGCATTGACCCGGCCACCGGGCTATCTTCTCGTCTCCTTGATTTTTTATCCGCCCTTGACCAGGTGGTAGATTATGCCCTGGAGAACCGGGTTGACCTGGCTCTCTTCTGTGGTGATGCCTACAAGAGTCGTGAGCCAAGCCCGACCCAGCAACGAGAATTTGCCAGGCGTATTAACCGCCTGTCCACCAGTGGCATCCCGGTCTTCCTCCTCACCGGTAATCATGACCTACCTAATGCCATCGGCCGAGCGACGGCTACGGAAATCTTTGATACGCTAGCCATTCAAAAGGTCTATGTCTCCAACCGCCCCGATATCTACCGCATTCCAACCGGTAGTGGCATTCTTCAGATAGTCTCCCTGCCCTGGCTAAGACGAAGCGCCCTGCTCAGCAGAGAAGAGACCAAAAACCTTAACTTTAGCCAGATTAATGAGAGATTGCAACTGGTGCTAACCAATATAATTACCACTAATGCCAAAAAACTTGACCCCACCCTACCCGCCATACTCGCCGCCCATGTCTGGGTCTCCGGCGCCAAGGTAGGCTCAGAGGCACTAATGACTATCGGGCAGGAGCACACCCTTCTTTCAAGCAATATCGCCCACCCGGCTTTTGACTATATCGCCCTCGGTCATATTCATAAGCATCAGGTTCTGCGCGATAATCCCCCCGTAGTTTACGCCGGTAGCCTGGAGCGGCTAAATTTCAGCGAAGAGGCAGACGATAAGGGATTCTATGTGGTAGACATTGAGCCAGACAAGAACACCGGCAAGCGACGGGTCACCTTTAACTTCCACAAGGTAACTGGACGCCGCTTCCTCACCATTAGTGTCAATATTGAGCTAGAAGAGACTGCCCCCACCTCAACGGTGATTAAGGCTATCACCGAACAGGAAAGCAATATTAAGGACAGTATAGTGCGACTAAATATTAGCCTGCCCGCGGAGGCCGAGGGCCAGCTAAGAGATAATGACATCCGCAGCGCCCTGAAGGAGGCTCACTACTTTACCATAGCCCAGGATTTCAAACGAGAGACACGCCTGAGGCTGGGTAAGTTAACCGCCGAAGAAATAACCCCGCTTGAGGCGCTAAAAGTCTACCTGGAATCAAAGAAGCTCGCTCCGGAGCGAGCCAAAACCCTGCTTGAGTACGGCGAGAGGCTTATCCAGGAGCAGATAACTTAACAGGAATAAAAAAGACCTGTGCCGGAACAAAAAAGGCTTATCTGAGAGTGAAGAGCCGGGAGATATCTGATTATTAGCTTTAACAAGGGGGGTTTAGAGAGCCTACACCCCTCATTTTTAATATCCCCTTCTTTTAAGAAAGGAAAGCCTCAGAATTAGTTAGCAAGAATATCCTCATTTGACACATCGATTGACACGGCTTATCCAAGTGCTATACTGTGAGCTAAGCAATCAGTAACCGGGAGGTGTTAACATGTCACCACGAAAGTCTAAGACAGACCCGCAAATCCTGGAAATACCACCGCAGAAGATGGCAGTAGTCCAGGGCAAGGGCGCCCCAGATAAGGTTTTCCCTGAGTTCATGCCGGCTCTCTACGGCTCGGTCTACACCCTAAAGTTTGACCTCAAGAAGCAGGGCCTACCCACCTTCAAGGTCAGTGGTCTCCGTGCCCGCTATCCCGATGCCCACCTTGTCCCTAAAGATGAATGGACGATGATTATAGGCTTACCCATCCCGGCGGACACCACCTCCCTACCCCAGAAAGTCCCCAGCACCACGGTTAAGCTCGAGACCTGGGAATACGGCACCGTAGCCCAGATTCTACACCTCGGGCCCTACGAACAAGAAAGTCCTACCGTGGAGCGCCTGCACCGATTCATTGAAGAAAGTGGCTACGCGATAGCCGGCATCCATGAGGAGGAATACTTAACCAGCCCGGATGCCAAGGTTATGAAGACCATTATCAGGTATCAAATTAGGAAGAAGCAGTAAGCCCAGAAAAAACATGAATGTAGTTATCGTTGGTGCTGGGCCAGCCGGACTCATCACCGCCCTGAACCTGCTCCAGAGAGGGATAAAGCCCCTAATCCTGGAGAAAAGCCCGGAAATCAGGGCAACCGCCTGCGGGGAAGCCCTGGGTCTCAGGTGGCTAAACGAGGTGCCTTTTGATTCAAGTCCCTACATAGCTAAACGAGTAAGGGGGGCAAAACTAATCTTCCCCGGGGGCAGCGCTGACCACATCGATAAAGAGTGCGCTGTCCTCGATAGAACCAAGTGGCTCCGGGGGATGGCCGAGGAAGTTGAGCGGGGTGGGGATCTCAGACTAAACTCAGAAGTAATCGCCGTAACCAGGGATAGCATCAGGTTAAAAAACGGAGAAAACATCGGCTACCAGGTCCTTATTGGCGCCGATGGCCCTCATTCCCGCTTAGCCCGGTATCTAGGGATGAAATATAACTTTGTTACCGCTTCCCAGTATAAGATTGCCTGTGATACCTCGGCTATGGATTTTCTGGAGTTCTACTTTGATAAGAGATTCTCCTACGGCTACGCCTGGATATTCCCCAAGGATGGGGTCATTAATGTTGGCACCGGCGGCGATTTTGCTCACTTAGACGCCTTTTTGAAATATAAAGGTCTAGATAGCCACCAGATAATAAAAAGAGAGGCCGGGATAATTCCTGCCTCGGGAATCGGAAAGCTGGTTCAGCGAAATATCACCCTAATCGGTGATGCGGCATCCATGCCCAATCCCACCGGGCTTAGTGGACTATCACCCATCATCCAGGCCAGCCAGATATTAGCCAGAAATATAAATAGTCTGGAAGATTATGAATCCGAGGTTAAAAATCACCCGATGGCCAACCCTATCCTGCTCAAGGGGGGGCACATTCTAATGAACCTCAGCAACCAAGATCTGGCGAATATCGGGAGGTTCTTCGCGGGGGTTAAGAAAAGTGAGGGACGCGCCCCCAAGATAACAAAAATTGTGAAATATCCTTCCTTACTCCTGAAGCTTAACAGGCTAAGGACAGTCTATAAAGCAGGCGTGATTGCCATGGACTACGGTTGGTAAATAGAGGTCTCCTATCCCCATTAACTCCCTACCACGGCCTGCCCTCCCGATATTCTTCACGCCATCAGTTACTTGCCAGCACTTGACTTTTGAGAAGAACCTCAAGCCTCAAAAAGAAATAGCGTAGTGCTAGCCATATGGATGAGAAGAGTATTTGACACCCCAAATGGTGAAAGGCTACACTGGAACAAGTACCCGGCATACTAAAGGGAGGACAGAAGGATGGCTGATTTCAGCGAGCTTAGTAAGAGTGTGATCGCGGGGGACACCGCTAGGACTGCGAGTTTAACTGAATCAATGTTAAATGACGGGCTACACGCCAAGGACATCCTGGATAAGGGTCTTATCCCTGGCATCAAGAGGGTTGGCGAGCTGTTCAGCAAGGGGGAGTATTTCCTCCCCGAGCTACTGATGTCGGGGGAAGCCATGCGGGCAGCACTGGAGTCCTTAAAACCAATATTGAGTAGCGGCGACATCCCGCCGACGGGCAAGTATGCCATCGGCACAGTTCAGGGTGATGTCCATAACATCGGTAAGGACATCGTTATTATGATGCTGGAGGGAAACGGCTGGGAGGTAACCGACCTGGGTGTTGACGTATCTCCCGCAGAATTCTGCTCGGCAGTGGAGAAGAACAACTTCCAAGTTCTGGGAATGTCCGCCCTACTCACCTCGACCATGCCTAAGTTTGCGGAAATCATAAATGCCCTGAAGACAGCCGGGCTGAGGGACAGGGTTAAGGTAATGATCGGTGGGGCTCCGGTAACCCAGGCACTTGCCGATGAAGTCAGCGCTGATGGTTACGCTCCAGACGCGGCTCAGGCAGTTATAAAGGCCGGACAACTGGTTGCCAGTTCTGGAAAGGGGAGCTAAGATGCCACAACTCACCAGTGTAGAGCGAATATTTAGGGCACTCGACCTAAAGGAGCCGGATATGGTTCCCCACTTTGAGTTTCTCATCCACCAAAAGGTGAGAGATGCCATATTGCCCGGGGCTACCTATGAAGATTTCATCGAGTCTATGGACCTTGACGCCGCCGCAGTGTTTGATAAAACAGCCTGGAGTTATGAGACCCTGGATGCCGCAAAGAATATTGCCCGTGACCAATGGGGCGGGGTAGTACGCTTCACGTCAGAGGATATCGCCCACCCCATAGAACCGTGTATCAAATCAGAGGGTGAACTAGATAGTTATGTCCCCCCTGACCCCGATCTCCCCTGGAGATACGAGCGACTTAAGAGACTGGTAAAGGCATTCAAGGGACAGAGGGCAATCATAGCCACGGTCACCGATGTTTTTGACGTCGCCAGGGAGAGTCTGCTCGGAGATGTCGTTTACTTCAAGGCTATCATAACCAATCCCGAACTGGTAGACCGAGCCAATGATATCGTGCTGAATTACCACCTGGGATATTTAAGAAACTGTATTGACGTCGGTGCTGATATCATCGTGGTTACCGGAGATTTCGCGACGACACAAGGACCTATGGTCTCCCCGAAACATACCGCCAGATTTATTATACCGCCCCTTAAGAAGCTGGTGGAGTATGCCCGGAGCCGGGGAGTCCGCGTTATCAAGCACACCGATGGGAATATCTGGAAGATTTTTGACCTGATTGTAGAGACTGGGGTCAATGGTGTTCACCCGATAGATCCGGAAGCGGGCATGGATATTAGGGAAGCGAAGGTCAAATACGGTGACAGGGTCTGTCTGGCGGGTAATATTGACTGCGGCCCCCTCCTCAGCTGGGGCACCGAAGGGGAGGTGCGCCAGGAAGTAAAGGACTGCATACGGAAGGCAGGAGCAGGTGGTGGACTTATCTGTATGTCCAGTAATTCGATACACTCCGCAGTAAAGCCGGAGAATTATATGGCCATGGTTAAAGCCATCAGGGAATACGGAAAATATCCCCTGTCACTAGCCTAACTGTCTCGGAGTTATAAGAAGCCTAAAGCCCACCGAATTAACCTAGCCCCTCCCTCCTTAACTTCCCCAATTCATAACACCATAAATTACTCATCTGGTTCAACTAGTATCTTAATCTCACTACTACCTGGCTTACCGAGGATATCAAAACCCTTCTTAATAATATCACTCAGCTTAATCTTGGATGTTATCAATTCTTTAACCGGAGATATACCCCTCTTCATAAACTCAATTACCATGGGGAACTCGTCAGCGTAATAGCACAGGCTGCCTTTTATCTCCCATTCATTAAAGACGAAGTCCATCGGCAGAATGGGAACCTCTTTGGGAATAATCCCCTTTAGTAATATCTGTCCACCCTTCCTCAGAAAACTAGTAGCAGATTTGAATGCCGCGGGT
>SDBS01000715.1_pt1 | contig 32961 bp, 60 predicted proteins | sample 2277091 | NCBI WGS metagenome assembly SDBS01 (sample SAMN10404972, study PRJNA504765) | marine sediment metagenome | isolation source: marine sediment core GS10_PC15, 163 cmbsf | place: Arctic Ocean: Southern Knipovich Ridge | collected 2010 | reverse complement strand
AGTATATGCTTATCCTATCAAGCTTATTATCTTGCTCTTCTCCAGACCTTCGGGGGACAGGTCAATGTCACAACCATCCTTACTCTCAACAAGGTTGGCCCCTGCCTTTTCCAGAATATTATTGAGACTGAGCGTGTTCCTGTAAAAATTGAACAGATAGTTTCTACTGTTGTCGACAAATTCCGAATTCGATGAAGTAATAGATCCCCCCAAATACGCCTCTGCAAAATAGAATCTGCACTCGTTCGTCGTTGTCACCAACAAACCAAGTATCTTCTGTCTCTGATTGATACTAGTTGGAGCAACAGCCAAGACACTGTTGGGATTGACCATGTAGTTCAATTTAAGATTTTTCACCTGCTCCATCGCCGTCATTATCTTAAATGGGACCTCTATTTCCTTATTATAATTGTAATAATTAACCATTAATATAAATGATGAGAGCGCCTGTTTCTTCACGTAGAATAGTTCCGAAGCACCCCTTGGCTTTGGCGCATTGGTCACATCCCCTGAGAACAATACACTCCTGTCCTCGGTTCTGTAATTCGAATCCCATCCTATCTTTCCGACTTCCATATTTATCAGGGACAGATCCAAGTCAATACTCCTTCCTTCTATATTTTCCCAATGAATCCCAACAACCATATCCTTTGGCATTGACACGTAGCTGCCCGATGGAAAATTTCCAGTGAATTGCTTTTCAGTAGCCGGCAGCGTGTACTTCACATAGTCCGGTATAAATATTTTCTTTCCATTGACATTTTTTTTCACATCCTTTACTATGGATTCGACAACAATGTCGAGTATCCTCTTCGCCTCAGCCTTCTGGGGAAAGCTGAAGCCCTTAGCGTAACTTTTTCCATTTCTGATTCTGTAAAGTATGGAATTGGCGTTCGTGGTCCTGAATTTTAACGCGTAAGCGAGTCTTGCCTTCCTAAAGGTGTTAACTTTGTCCAATTCCCTGATTAATATCTTACTCTCTATCTTGCTGACATTCCTAATCTTCGAAGTGACCTCGTTTAGAAAATCTTCTTTCATGGGCTTGTGGTTATCCACCGCAAGTTTTCTTATTCTGTTAATGGAAGAACTCATTGCTGGATTGGTTTTGAATGCCAGGAATAAAGGTTTGAATCTGTGGAATATTTCTGCCAACCTCTCCAATCCGTGTTTGCATTTATACCTTGAGAACAAATTGGCAACACTTAAATTTGGAGATTCTTTTATTTTATTAATGATTGCAGGGCTCTTAATCAGTAAGGTTTTGTTCGTAGCCTTGTAAACGACATATCTCAAAAACTCGATTGGGTTTTCGGGAAACAAGTTCAAGTAATGGTAAAGCATAGTCTTCGCTTCCTTATTTTTAACAACGGCTATGTCGTCCTCGTTCAGTTCTACGAAGGTAGCCACTTCCATAACGTCACTCAAAGTGTCCTCACCAAGAGCAATGCCGGACTTCAACAACGACAATATTTTTTCTTTAAATTCCTCCTTAGTGTAACCCTTTATGACAAGAAGTTTGACCTCATCCAAGTCCGTTTCTGGTATCTCCAGCTTCTCGTTCGGGATGTAAACGGACTCATCATTAAAGATGCCTAGTTCCTTGAAGCCGTAAGTGGTAATGTAATGTATCATTTGTTCCATTACCAATTGCTCGGTACTAGCCTCTTTTATTTTTTTCCATGACTTGTGAAAAGAGCTGTTCATTTGTTCACCGGATAAGCATAATTCTTTATCAACGATCTCAATTAACTTAACCAGTTCCTGCTCAGAATAATTATGTACTACTTCGGGTGAAAAAATAAAGCCCTTCTTTATTGTCTCTTTTAGAATGTCCTCTGTGTTCTCGGATTTTCCCTTCCTATTTATTGGGACCGCTTTGAACAGTTTTATTGTTGATTTCATTTTGAAAGTTAGGCGGGAGGTATTTTTCGAATTGTATAATAGGAACCTCCTATGCCTTGAATATCATATAACCTCAACCTTTATAAAGATTTATATAATTGAGTATATGTGTTATCGGACTAGCTCATCTTTCAGAAACTCCTCTACAAGCTCAGTCACTCTCATCATTCTTTTGTGTGCCAGTTTCCCAACGTTTGTGACATCACCAATATATTTTTCAATCAATAAACATTGTAATAACTGCTTCTCAGTGAGTTTCATAATTTGCGTTTTGAACACAACGAAATCTTCTTCTTTAGTCATTTTTCTCCTCTAACAGTTCTGGATTCTCAAAGATGTTGCCGATGACTTTCACATTCGTATATTTTTCGCCATCAAACCATTCATCGTCCAACAGTTCAAACTGTTCCTCCCAAATAACTTCTGTGGGAATATAAGCTGCTTCTTCATTCTGGAATTCCAGAATGTCCCCTTCGTAGATTTCCCTGCCATTCTTGTCCCTCAAGTTAACGAATTGCATCTCTACAAACTGTTCGCTGTTTGTCACTTCCATCATATGATTGACATTCATAGCTTGGAGAAGCTTCTGATTATTCAACATTCTTTTGTTTAATTTGTCCCATGCCCTGAATTTTAATTCTCTCATTTTTTCTATTAATAAAACATCTTCCCATTCACTGTGCTATAAATCTTCTTCCATTTGTCATTACTGAAGGCATATTCTATTGTGTCCATATAGTATTCCCTATCCGAAATATAAGACACGTCAATCCTTAAATGGCCAAAGTTCCTCTCGTCGGAAGGATCCAAATATTCCGTTTTGAACTTAACACTCCTGATTTCCTTCGGGTTCAATGTCAGCACCCTTATCTCCAAATCCTGGCTGAAGTGAGCCAATCCGATTAGCACCTTAGCCAACGATTTTTCGACTGCCATTTTAGTTCAGCTCGTACTCCTTCTCGCCCACGGCCCTGAACACCTTGTTCCTGCCGACGAACTTGTCACGCAGCCACGCCAGGGCCGTCGGGTGGGTCTTGCCGGAGAAGTCTATTATCTTCTTGACGACGACCGCCTGCTTGATGGGCTCCACGGAGTCCTTGAAGTGGCTCTTCAACCTGTACTCCAGGTTCATGTCGAACTTGATCATGTTGTCCACCAGGTTGACGTCCAGCCATATCACGAGGCAGTTGAATATCCTCTCCAGGAAATTGAGGGCGTTCTTGATGTCGGCGTCGTCCGGGGCCTTGCCGCCGCTCGACCAGCAGTTAACGAAGGCAAGCCTAGTCGCTATGCTGTCCGTCCTGTTGATGAAGGTCGTGAGCGCCTCCTGCAGCATCTCGCTCCTCACCTCCCCGTAAATCATGTCAAGCTTCTGCTCCTTGTACTCGCGCACCAGCTGCCGCCCCATCTTGGTCTCGCTCAGTTTGAACCTGTCGGAGTCTATGTTAATGTAAAAGTCAACTATCTTATCAGCCAAGGCGTCCATGTCCCTGCGGAACTCCTCCGCTGTGACCTCGTTCTCAGCTATCGCCTGGTACATCCCTTTCTGCTCGTCCTTGGTTATCTTCCGCCCGTAGAACAGGCTCCGCTGGAGCAACCCAGATCCCGTTATGACGTCCTGCACGTCCGTGACCGGTCTGCTCAATCCTATGAACGCGCAGTTCGCGTTGGTGGGCATCAGCTTTCCGCCCCAGCTTATTAGTTCCTTGCTTATCTCCCTTCCCTCGAGAGCCTGCAGCAGTATCTCGAGTATGCTCTGCTTGTCCTTGCCCCGCAGCCTGAACAGGAAGCTGCACTCGCGGACGAACAGCATGTCGAACTTCTCGAGCTTTCCTTTTATTATTCCGTCCTTGTTGTCCAGCCCCTTCCTCTTGACCTGTCCCTGGGCGGTCATCTCCGGGTGGTTGAAGTACACCTCTGGGGTCTCGCCGCCGCTGAGGTTGTTGTAATGAATCAGCAGCAGCGGTTTCCGGCGGGCCACCACCTTTTTATTAATTAAATCTATCTGGTCCTGCAGGAAGTCCAGCGACTCGTCCTTTCCCGTCCCGCTTTTCTGGACGAAGAACGATGGGATAGGCATAATAATCTTATCTCTAATGCCTGTCTTGTTCTCTATCTTGACCCTCTGCTTTCGCAACAGCACGGTTATCAGGCTGTAGTAGAGGCTCTCGCCTATTATCGTGTTGTTGTAGCTCTTCTTCTGGAACACCCTCAAGAACTCGTCCTTGAGGCTGAACCGCTCCTTCAGCCGGGCGTCCTTCTCTATTATCTCGACCTGCTTCTTAGTTTCAATCTCGTTGACTCTCTTTTTCTCATAGAACTTGTTGAGCCCCTCCATCCAGTCCCTGCTGAGCTCATTGACATCATACTCCTCGCTTCCCATGTCCTTTCTCACATGGAATACCTTGTTGTGGTTCTCCTCGGAGGCCAATTCCCAGCACTTCCGCCAGATGGTTATCCTTTCCTTGATGTTCCGCTTGGCGTTCAGCACCTGTTCTTTGAAGTTTGGGCGTAGGAAGAGCTTGTCGTATATGTTCTCGGCCGTCTCGTCGTAGTCGTGCAGCAAGTTGGCGGGATCCCTATAGAAGTCTATCTGCTTCTGCTTGGTTAACACCTCCACCTCAGCATGTGTTTTCAGAATTGTTGGTTTGATGTAGCACATTTTTAATTAATTAATGGCATGCTTCTTTTTAAAGATTTATATACTTCATAATATGGAAAACGAGTCTTTTTTGGAAAACGGGGCATACGGATAATTTACCCTCAAAAGCGGGCTAAATCATGGCAGAATATGGACGAAAAAGGCCTTCCTTTATAAAGGAAATGAAAGGAAAATGAAAGAAATCAGACGATTTAAGTTGAATTTACATTTCTTTATCCGCCTTATACGGCCTCCTTTCATATGTTTTATTATAATATATTAATATAATTAAAAATAAAAGTATATACTATAGGTACCCCCCATCTCTAGATTATACCCCTTATATATATGAGGGTACCCACTTACATTTTAGTCGGGGTGTTTTTCCTTTTTAAATGGTATCAAAATTCCGCATTGAAAGGGCTATAAGGAGGCTGTTTAGAAAATTAAAGTTCAACTTAAAATGAAAGTACGCTTTCATTTTTTATGTTTTTTCATAATTTCTGATATGTATGTTCCATTATATAAATCTTTAAAAAGAGCGGGGGTATAGATAAAAGTATGGATAATGAGCCAACTTTAAGGATGTACTTCAAGTCCAACCCGGCGGACGAACCGCAATACTTGAACGTCAACGACCTGGAAGGTGCCATAGACAGCGTGGAGATATTTGGCAACAGATGGAGCATTTACGATCTGGAGACGCTGACCGACAAAGGATGGGCGCCATACAAGGACAGGTGCGGAGACGGACTGAGGGAGCTGATGAAGAATGCGAATGATAAGAATCTGATCCACAGAATGACCGTCGACACCGGGACGTACAGCATGGTCGCGGACGGGTTCTACTTTAAGAGGCACGAGAACAGGCAGACCTATGACATGGTCAGACTGGACTTTATCGAGGAAAAGCTCGGACTGGTCGAGTTCGGCAGGCTGTTCGGGGATATAGGATACAGGAACGATATGGAGGAATGAGATGGAAGATAATACAAGGATGGTAGCGATAGTTTCTTTATTGGTTATTCTCGCAATAGGATTGTCAATAGTTTTTAGTGTGCATCAATTAAAAGAGTCTGAGTATGATAAGTGTTTAGACAAATGTGGATGGATAGATGGTGGTGGCTATGAGCAAGCAAAAGAAATGGAACTTGAAGTTGGATGCATTGACAATTGTGCAATCATAATATTGGAAGAAGATGAGTAGTACCTTTAAACAATTACTTATAAAAATACAAAATGCAGGCGAATTGAGTCCAAGTGAAATAGTATACATGGATAAAATAGAACCTAGATGGAGATGCAAGTATCATTATAAGAAAGAGGAAGAAAATGAGCTTACTTGAAACATATAAACAACTACTAAAAGGGTGTGATTGCGAAAAAGGGCATTGCTGTACAAAATGCCTTATAGCTAGAGGGTTTGCTCTCGCCTGCCAACAACTAAAGGATAAGCTATCAAAACATAAAAGCAATGATGAAATATACATAGAATGTTGCAAAGTAATAACACTAGCCAAACAACAAGGACACTTAAAATGAAGTGTTGTATATGTAAAAAGAAACAAGCAAAATGGATAGTAATGAAGAATTCCAATTACACTTATGGTTTTTGTAGCAAGATTTGTATAGCCGAAAGAGCAATACAGCATTTTAAAATGATAAAAGAAAAGAAAGGACGTTTACAAGAGCTTACAGAAACTCAATTAAGAGGAGCACCACACCATATAGGCATAAAACTAAAAGGCGACTATTATGACATTAACAATAAATTAGTAATTAAGAAAGGAAAAGCACTAAGAGACATAAAACAGGGAGAAGTTTTATGGTGCACAGAAACAACAGCAAATCAGGAAGGGCATTTAAAATGATTGATTTTACAGAATATATCATGGGAACAGCAAGTGTATCTACTAAAATAACAGCTTATACAATAAAAGGAGATGATGTGTTAGTTGAATTTGAAGACGGAGAAATATTTGTTATGGATATAGATGAAGTTGAAATAATAAAAGAAGCTATGGATAAAGATTTACATATCTCCATACAATATGGTATAACATTGCATAAAAAGGAAGAGAAACAAAAATGATTGACTGGAATAGAGCAAGGGTGGAAACTCACAAGGAAGTTATAAAAATGTTCCACGAACTCTATTACGACATCGGTGTGAAGAACATCAGCAAATTAAAGAATAGGGTTGATTATTTTGTTGGTAAAACCCTAACTGTTATGGAAAGAAAAATTAAAGAGCAGGAGAAGGAGAGGTCATGAAGATAAAATGAGATGGATAAAAGGAAATCACCCAGAAAAGACTAAGGTTGCTCTTTCAGTAGGTGAAGGAAGAAAAGCTCTGGTAAGAATGCAGTATGGAATGAATCCTCCTGTATATAAGACGGATTACTGGATAGGCACAGGATGGATTAGCGGGGATGCAGGAGCAACTAAGATAACGCATTACGTATGGATTGCAGAGCCTAAAAATGCGAAGTGCTGGAGGATAAAAAGATGAGATTAAATATTAAGTTTGAGGCTCAAAGTGAGGCTATTGATAAGGCATTTGAAAAATTTATTGAATTTTATCAAAAGGAGAGGATATCATTAATGGAGATTAGCATTCTTAAAACTGAGATAATGGAATCAATAAACGAAGAGATCGAAGAAGCAGTGGAAGATGCAATAAAAATACAAAGAAAAGTGGAGAAGGACAAAAAATGAATTGTAACATTTGTGATAAGGCTATTTTGCTTAATGAGACAGTTTACTGTATCGAGATCGGAATGTTCGAGAAGGATGATGAGAACGCTGTTGGTTTCAGAAAAGCATCGTTGCCGGATAGTTTTATGCATTTTAACTGTTATCAGAAATTGAAAGAGGAGATGGCAAAGAAAAATGTTAATTAAATTGACTGGCACTAAAGAAGAGAAAGAAAACGCTTTCTACACTATGATAACTAATGGTCAAAGCAATAGTGGAACTAACAAAGAAGATTTTATAATAAATGAAGAACTATATAAAATATTAAAGAAAAAACACAAAAATATAAAAGTAATAAATAGAAGACTCTGTTTGGCAGAACTGGAGACAAAAAAATGAATCTAATTTGTGAGTATTGCGAGACTCATTACGTTTACGAGGATGAGCGTAAGGAAGAGGATCTTGAAGTATACGGTATTAAGTTCAAAGGTTTTCAAGCTACTTGTCCTGGTTGCGGTAAAGAGAAAATAACTGCTGGGGATGACATATTGTTAACTGCTAAGAACATGGACGAGGCTGAAGCTAAACAAAAACTGGAGACAGAGAAGTAAGTATTTTCCTAATTTATATATATAAAAAAATTTGCATTTAAAAAGGCTGTTATCTTTACTTATTACATAATTAACAATATAGGAGGATTAATTATGGTAAAAAGAGAGTTGACAGAGCAAGAAAAGAAGTTCTATGAGAAAACAATAGAGACGCACGAAGGGGACGTCGAGTACCATGAGCACAACATCGAGGTACTGAAGCTGCGGCTTGAGGGCGCAGAGGTGACGCTCAGGCATAACGTTAGGCTGCTAAAGAAGGAAATAAGCAGATTGGAAGCCGAGGTTGCGAGCACTAAACTGGTAGTAGCGAACTCCAAGGATATACTGGAGAAAGGAGTGGACATTATAGAGGACAACGCGAGCAGAAGCGAAACCGTGGAAGAGGTGAATGACGATGACGCAGAATAGGTTCAGCACAAGCGCGGTGGCAACCGATAACGAATACATAGACACTAGGCAGCCCACAGCGGAGAAGGTGTTTTTGTCGAAGATGTCGAACATAGAGAGAGAGGCAAACCTGAGCCAAACGCCGTTCTGTGGCGGATGCGCGTGGGCGGAGTTCCATAAAAGAAAAACCATGAAGAATTTTGAGCTTGAATCGGAGGGCATGGCGGTTTTGTCGGACGAACACCCCGCTTTCATAGAAATAGCTAATGATATAGATCTGAGTAAGTTCCTGGGAAATAAGGCTTTCAAGAAGATATCCGAAAACCCTAGAATAATACAGAAAGTGCTGCCGGGCGGAAAGACGGAAGGGGTCATCGGGGAGTACCATGTGGAGTACGTGTGCAGGCGGATACCGACACACAGGTGCACCATCTGCATACCAGCGGATGAGTATGTGTCGTCAAAGGACACCCCTCAAAAGAAAGAAGAAGAGTAGTCATGAGTGGTAGAAAAATAGTAACAGAGGAAAGCAAAATAGCGGTGATAGAGAAGCACTCCACCGCCGCCTTCTGCGCCAAATGCCCGTGCGACTGCCCGCTCAAGGAGCTGAGAAGTCTGGACAGAAGGGATAAGTGCGTGATCCCCAACGAGAGGGCGAAGGCCGTTCTGTACAGCATGCCCATAATGAGCGAGGACATGCTGACGAAGTACAGTATGGAGGCGTTGATGACATTGAAGAAATGCGCCGAGACGGACGGCAATGTCAGGGATTTGAAGGTGCTGCACGACGCGATACTGAAGCAGAAAGAGATTTTCTACCCGTCGGCGACGAAGAACCTGAACCTGAATATGAACGTGAACCTGGCTGACGACATAGTCAAGAGGGTGTTCGCGACCGGGGAAGAAGAGGATGAGTAAAATAATTAATGCGATGTCAGGGCTGGCCTTGCTGGTGACCACGTCGTGCGCGACCGCGCACAACAACGTCGACGGGAAACCGTACCTGACGGCGGACGTCTGCATGGACGGACAATACGAGGACAACAACGTGTGCCTCGAGGAAGAGGTGAAGGACATCTACGAGAGCGTCTACGTGGTTTCCACGGACACGCTGTTGGAGGATGTGGTGGTCGACAACTGGCAGGGAAGCGGAGTACTGTTGGAGAACAGGGTGCTGCTGACGGCGAACCACCTAATTCACAACGAGGAGAAGCAGATCTTCGAGAATTCCGTAACGAAATCCTACATAAAGGTGGATGACACCAAGTACCTAATTAGTGAAATAACCTCCAACAAGGAGTTCGACTACGCGTTGATGAGGATACCTAATATCAAAGGACTGAAGTATTTCAATGGTCCAATTAACAGCAGTGGGCTCTCAATAGGAAACGCCGTGTACATAGCGGGGAACTCAGCGGGACTCGGAATCAACTTCAGGGACGGGGTCGTCTCACAGATCAACGAGAAGGACTTCGGTGTAAGCAACGGCGTCAACCCAGGGGATTCAGGTTGCCCAGTGTTCGCGATACGGGACGGAATATATGAATTGGTGGGGATAGTGTCATCGGGCGTCAGGCATGCCAACGGCCTAGGATACGCGATAGACGTCAGGCACATCGAATGGGGGAAAGATGGAGAATAGTTTTTACAGCATGAGGGAATGGTGTGAGAACTGCGAGCGGAATGAGTTCATTAGTGAGCATTGTACCAACTGCGTCACCAACTTAATTAAAAATAACTCCAACATCATAGCAGAACAACCGGAAGGTTTCGCAGAGAAGAAGAAGGAGGATGACGATGACTAAATGCCCAAAGATTTGTGGTGAATGTATCAGGTGGAAACTTTACGGCAGTAAGTGCCGGTATCACTGGGTGCACAAGAGCGAGTGCTACAGCAAGTGCTACAGCGAAAAGGAAATGATAGAACTTGACGCGTTGCGCTACGAGGGAAGACTGTGAGGAACTTCTACGTCAGAAATACATTCACGATATACATAATAGTGATGTGTCTGCTTTACGCTATTATAATGTACGGGGGTAGAGTATGAGTGTTGATAAAGGAGGAAAAGCGATATGAAAAAAAGACTTAAAGAATTATATTGGGATTTCAAAATAAGTGTATTTAATTTGTATTATAAGAGGTGTTTCATTAATAGGCAGGAGAATGGGATGTACTCACTTACTGCTAATGTCGATGTCAATGGGAACTTTATTCTGAAGGGTTCAAGATGTAGGAGAGTTCTTCTTTTCATATGTGATAAAATAATAGATGCTGTTAATACGCTAAGGGAGAGAATAAAATGAAAAAAGCAACAATAAACTGTGAACATTGGGAGGACTGCGCGGATTATGACAAAAAGTGCTCCTATTGCAGGAACAACAAGGTGAGTCATTTCGAACCTATAAAGAGGGATAAGCCTGACTTGGGACCTCTGAGACATTATCCTGAGGAGCCGGACACTAATTATGATTTATGTGGCGACAGGAAGGGAGCAATTAATTGTTGGGCGTATTCCATGAGGTATGGAGAATGAAAAGAATAATTGAACACAAAGGAGTAACAGCCACATTGGAAAAAGTTGGCTCTAATGTTAATGGATGGTCTTCGTATAAATATACAACCGATAAGGGTTGGAGCATAGATATTGACATAGAAATATCATCTAATTCAGAAGAATCTAATTCAGAAGAATCTAATAATAGAGCAGAAAAGGGAGTAAAGAAATGGATTGAGTGGAGACTAGGAGAAATAACTTCTGAAAAGGTTAAAGAGTTTGTTGAAAAAGGAAATAATAAATTAAAATGAAAAAGAAGGCGCTGATAACAGGGATTACGGGGCAGGACGGAAGCTACCTGGCGGAACTGCTGCTGGACAAGAGGTACGACGTGCACGGGATCGCGCGGAGAAGCAGCGTGGACGGCCATCTGCAGCGTGTGCGGCACCTAATCAGTAACAACAGCTTTCACCTGCACGAGGGCGACTTGCTGGACATAGGAAGCCTTGAGATCATAATAAAGAAGGTGATGCCCGACGAGGTGTACAACCTGGCATCGCAGAGTCAGGTGGGTGTCAGCTTCAAACAGCCATCATACACCAAGGCGGTCAACTTCAATGGGTTGGCCAATCTACTTGAGTTAATCAGGGACTACGCGCCCAATGCCAAGGTGTATCAGGCGAGCACTAGTGAGATGTTCGGGAACAGCCCGGCGCCGCAGAACGAGGACACGCCTCTCGATCCGCAAAGCCCGTACGCGGAGGCGAAAGTGAAGAGTCAGATGCTGTGCAACGAATACAGGAGTAATGGCATGTTCGTCAGCTGCGGGATACTGTTCAACCACGAGAGCCCACGTAGAGGAGTGGAGTTCGTCACCAGAAAGATCACGGATACGGTTGCGAAGATGAAGAACGGCAAGGAGAACGTTTTAGTGCTGGGAAACCTGGACGCCAAGAGAGACTGGGGACACGCGAAGGACTATGTGGAGGCCATGTGGAGAATGCTGCAGCAGGACAAGCCGGACGACTACGTCATAGCGACAGGCAAAACGCGAAGCGTCAGGGAACTGCTCGACATTGCGTTCAGGCATGCGGAACTGGAATACACATATGTGAACATGAAGGAGTTCAGCGTCGAGGACGCGGACCTGGGGATAGGCATGCTGAGGAAACTGAGGAATGGCAAGTATTACATTGTGAGTCACCCGGAGTTCTACAGACCCACAGAGGTGCATGAGTTGTGCGGGGATTACTCCAAAGCGAAGACAATATTGGGATGGGAGCCGAAGACGGGCTTCGACGAACTGATTAAAGACATGTACGAGTCAGGGCTGAAGAGATGACTCAAAGTTGGATATTGATAAGAAACGGAGAAGTTAGAAATACTTTTAAAAATCGCAGAGAAGCAGTTAAGCACTTCAAGGAACTTTTGAAACAAACATTGAAGGATTTTGAAAAGCAAGATAAAACTGATGAATATGATTATTCTATTAAAATATTCGAAACGGAGATTAAACCCGTACAAGAGAGGAAGTCCTATTTAAGTTTAATATAATTGAGAAGAATAATTTTAAGAGATGCAAGAAGTAGAATTTAAAACACTTACAGAGGAAGAGCTGGAGAAGGTTTACAAGCTGAGAGACATTTTTATTGCCAAGCACAACACTCAGTTCAAGCGACTCCTTCCCAGCCAGAAGAGGTTCAGTGATAGGATAATCAAGAGCGTGCTCAACAACGAGGGCGCCCACATAGTGGCCGAGTTCTCAAGGCAGAGCGGGAAGACAACCGTGCTGGCGCTGACCATCAACTTTTTGCAGATTTATTATTTCTCCATAATGAGGGAGCTGAAGCTTTCCTATATGGGTTTCTTTAACACTGGTATCTTCGCCCCGCAGAAGGAGCAGAGCAAGACTGACTTTGACAAGATTAAGGATTTCCTGGATAACATCAGGGATGAGGGTTACGGTTTCGAGCTCGGCGAGTTCAACGGTAACACCATCAAGGTTAATTACGGGAAGTTTATCTCTACCACCTACTGTTTCAGCGCGAGCCCCACGAGCAAGACCGAGAGCAAGACGCTTCACCTGATAGTCCACGAGGAGTGCCAGGACCTGATTGACAGCAAGATCGATGTCACCATCGCCCCCATGGGGGCCAGCACGAATGCCACCAATGTTTTCATCGGCACCGCCGGCTATAAGCGGTGCAGGTTTCTGGAGAAGATCAGTTTGGTGCCGGATGACTGCAAGGTTATAGCCCCTTACACCGTGGCCCTGAAGGAACGGGAGGATATGTTTAAGATTACTGGGAATCCGGCTTACCTTAATTACCAGAAGCATATAAATGAGAGACTGGGGACCCTTGGGGAGGACAGCGATGCGTTTCAGACGCAGTACGCCCTGAAGTGGATACTCGAAAGGGGTCAGTTCATTAGCTACGAGGAGTTGGTCGCGCTGGAGGCGGAGTACAGGGAGTCCCTGCCCACCGCGAGTTACGGTAGCGGGATGACCCTGTACGGGGGCATCGACTGGGGCAAGGCCTCGGACTCGACGGTGTTCACGGTGGTTACTGATGACGGTAAAATCATTTATTGGAAGGAATTCCATGGCGATGATTACAGCACGCAGATAAGGGTGATCAAGGAGATCATCAAGGCGAAGTTTCAAGAGGCGTTGAAGACCATCTACTGCGACAGTACGGGCAATCAGGATATGGGTGTCGATGTCCTTCGCTCCGAGTTGGCAGTGTACGGCATCAATGTTCGCGGCATTAATTTCAATCCGCAGAGCAAGGACTTCATGTACAAGAACCTGAGCGCCCTGATGAAGCCCATCATCGTCAACGAGCAGATTATCCGTCCCGCCATGCTGAAGATCCCCAAGGTTGACACCCCCGAGAAGGACAAGTTCATCAGGCAGTTCTGCGACCTGCAGAAGGAGATCAAGGGCGGAATGTGGAGGTGTAACCACCCCGACGGGACCTACAAGGACGACTTCTGCGACAGCATGGCGCTCGCGTGCTACGGGCTGAAGGCCAGGGGACCGTCTAAGGGAAGATTCTGGGGAGTCAGGTAGATGGTGCGCAGGAGCTTTATGCACAGGAGCTTTAAAAAGAGCGGCCTGATTCCGCTTAGAGATACCGTTCACGTCTACGTCGTCTCGGAGTGCGGGGGTTGCGGCGTCATGCTTAACGGCGATACCGAGTGTTTTCGCTGCTCCATTAATAATAGATTTTCTTAGAATAATAGATTTTCTTAGGTACTGTTTAAATGTGGTCTAAGCTATGTTAGAGTGCATTCTATTGAGGGTACTGTGAACAGGTAGTAGAGGCCTGTTAGGAGGCTAGTTCTTTATAAAAGAAAAACAATACATTTATATAGTCTGGCAATATATAATAATTATAAGGGCAAAAGCCCAGGAGACAAAACAAAATGGAAAACACAAAACAAACAATAACAGACGAAATAAAAGAACTCGTAATGAAAAAAGTATATAGGGATGAGAATGGAAGGAAATGCATAACAGTGGGAAGTTGCAGACTTGATTTCTCAAACAAGTATTTCTTCAACGGTTTCACGAATAAGACATTAAAGTTATCATGGCAAAATGGAGATGAGGAAGTAAAATGTCAAGGTAAAATATATAAAAGAAATGGGGAATATAAGTTAGTTACAGATGGATGGAACTTTATAGAAAAACTGAACAAGGTGGAGGAATAAAATGAAACAAGCAATATACCAACAATTAACAGACGCGATTAATAACATCAAGGATGCAAGAAACCCCTACGATGCAGGCGAGATAACCGAGCACCAGGCAAAACAGGCGATCAATAACGCAAAGGTAAGTTTAGAATTAGCCTACAGGATGCTTGAAGAAACGAGACTAAATAAGGAGGACAACTAAAATGTTATTAAGATACCATAAAATAGCTCACAGAATAATTGGCAGAGATGTCTATTTTATGTGTGAGAATGCTGTTGTTAAAGACATCAGATTTAACATAGTTGACAAGGAGATAAGATTTAATCTTGATGACACGGAATATTTGCTGTATCCTTATACAAAGGAAGTGAGGAATTACTTTAGAATGAAACAGGAGGCACTAAAATGAAATGTTGTTTATGCGGAAAGGAAATAGAAGTCGTAAACGGTTGGGATCAAGGTAACAATGCTCAGCCATTGAAAGACGGAAGATGCTGTGATGAGTGCAACGAGACCAAGGTCATCCCTGAGAGGATGATGGGTATGGGATTGAAATGAAAACATTAAGGGAAAAAATAAGAAATGAAGAAAGAGGTTTTGACGAAGATTGTGGTTGCTGCACAACAAGTGTGATAGAAATTGATGTGTTATTTAATATACTTAAAGAATTTAGAATAGACATTGACAAGGAAGAGGACGTAAAATGAGATCCAAACTATACGATTACCTGGACGAGGACAGCAGAAGGCACGCCGACGCCGAGAACGAGCTTTACGGCAATGGCACAAGGGAGGATTGGTGAAGATGAAAAAGATAGATTTTAAAGTTCATCCTGTGGTCAGGGCGTATACTCTTTCAGTATGTCATAGATTTAAGAATATAGATGAAGGTATTTTTGGAATTAAAGATTATTATAAAAGAAGAACAAAAGATATACAAGAAAGTGAGAACTTCAGGAAAGAGCTACATCAAGAAGCAATTAAGGTTTTAAAGAATGATAATCTAACAGAAAATCAAGCTATTAAGATTTTGGAAATGGAATGTGACAGATTAATCAAAGAGAAATTAAAAACACTTAAGAAAGGGGAAAGATTTTGTGGTTGTTGTAGAACTATTATAAAGATAGAAGATTGGAAAGAACATCAAATAAAAGAGAAGATATTACATGATTATTTGGCTAAAGAATTAATGCAACTTTCACGGGAAGCGATGATGCTTAAAATTCAAAAAATGAAGGAGACGAAGTGAGAGTAACGGTAAGGCAAGGCGACGAATTAATAGAGACGACGACAGAGGAGTTGGCCTTCAGGATCAAGAAGAAAGGCAAACGTATAGTAACAACTAACACAATAAAGTTCTTAATGAAGTGCGTATATATAGTATGTCAAGAGTGCAATAGCAGGAAAGCTGTGACGCTGTTCAAAAAGTCAAGCAAACTGTTATGCAAACAATGTTACAATAAAATACGATTTAACAAGTGATTTCTCAGCTATTAATATATATTGAGTATTATTATTTATAAACGATAAAGGTTTTTAAAATATTGTTATAACCGATTTTTTACTCCTTTTAATTAATACTCATGGGTTTATTCAGTAAAGAAAAAACACAGGTCAGCCAAAAGGCTGACAATCAAGAAAGATTTCTAATAAATTATCCGATAAGCATCGGCGAACAATTAAAAAACATTAGTGAGGAGTTCCAGAGCCTCGATAACGAGATTAAGAGGACAGACTGGAAGCTCAGGATAGACGTCACCGGTGATGTCATAGAGCATCCGCACGATGTCAAGAGACTGCTCGGTCTGATAGATAACTTCGGTCCGGCCAGTGCCGCCGTCGACAAGTACCACGACTACATTCTGGGACCTGGCTTTTTCGTCACCACCGGCGACGATAGGGCCGATAAGATACTTGAGAACTATAACAACGAGCTTAGTATGTACGGCGTCTTCTCCAAAGCATTGAAGAAGGCTCTCGGGACGGGTATGGCCGTCGTTGAAATTAGCACGGAGAAAGTTAACGACAACGAATTGCCGAACGGCTTCAAGGTCATACCGCCGGATACGGTGTGGCTGAGGAAGGACAAGAAAGGAAAAATCATAGGGGCAGTGCAGGACCTCGGTAACAACAAAGATCCTATAGTTTTGGAAATTGAGAACCTCGTGATATTCACGGTCAACGAGGGTAAGGGAATTCTGCAACCCGCGATGCACATAATGGATGATATGATTGGCAACAGCAGGGATATGCACCAGATACTTCGTAGGAAAGCCAACGAGCCAATAGTGGCGTATATGGGCAGGGAACTAAAGGACGAGGTCGTGGAGCCAAGTCCAGCAGCGGTGGCGTCCATGGGTAAGGAACTTGAGGTTATGACAAACAAGACGGAGTTCGCCACAAGCTTCCTCAATAAGTTTGAGGTACTAAAGACGGGTGATGTTGGAAGCAAATTTGATTTTGTAGTGGAGTACGATTGGGAGATGTTCTGCGCGACAGTGCAGATACCGCAAGTGCTCATGGGCAGGGGGAACGTCCCCGAGGGATTGGCGGACGTTCAGATGGACGGCTTCCAAAGAAACATCAAGAGTAAGCAGGAAGAGCTCGAGAAGCCCATGGAAGAGGGCATTTACAGAAAGATACTTGACGCCAACGGATTCACGGACTTAAGGGCAGAGGTTGTGTGGGGATTGCCTTCAGAGCTTGAGAAGAACAAGAAGCTGGGCGCGTATACGGAATTGCTCGGTAATGCGTTGTTAAGCGACCAACTAAGACTGGCGCTCGAACTGGAGGTGGCGGACGTGCTCGACATAGACCTTCCCGAACCGCCGAAGATCGAAAGGGAGAGAGAAGAGGCGGAACCGCAACCCAGGACGCCTGGACAGAATGAACACGCGCATGTTCATACGGAGAGCTGTACCTGCAGTGAGAAATTGGATTACGACTTAGAGTTAGAAAATGATTACACAATCGAAACATGGCTGGGCTTCAATTATTCGGACTACTTGGGAGACGTGCTTAGCGCGGTGGAGAGCGACAAGTTCGACACATTGACAGCAAGAACATCGGAACAAATTAAGGCAGGACTGTTTACAGCGCCAGAAGTGGATAAACTGAAGTTCACACTAAAGAAAGGCTTCAAGAACGGATGGAGTATAAAGAAAATGAGTGACGAACTTGATAAGAGCATTAAAATTAAAGACAGACTTGCTCTCGGAGAAGATGGTAAATTAAAATTAAATGATAAAGGAAAACCAATACTTAGGTTAAGTTCTAAATACAGGTCTATGATGATAATACGAACCGAGGTAACACGAACAGCAAACAATGGAGCGCTTGACAATTACAGGAAGAACGGAATTGAAAGAGTAAGGTGGGTAGCGAGCACTGGGGAGAGAACATGCCCGTTTTGCAACTCCATGGATAACACAATACTCCCAGTTAATCAGGCTGAAAATATGCTACCAGCGCATGGAATGTGCCGTTGCACATACGTGGCAATAGCGAGGTTGGATTAAAATGTCAATAGGGGTATGCCCAAGATGTCAGCAATACTACACCTATGACGGACTCACCAACAGCGACGTGGTGCACGAATGCAACAGTGGCAACGAGATATTGGATCAGGAGGACGTATTGGTCATCGGCAATTGGGAGGATTACACTGGAAGCGACTCCAACGTCAACCCGGCACAGATGCGGGCGGCAGGAACGGCCAACAAGCTACAGTACACCAGGACGTTCATAGAGGACTGCGCCCACCAAGGCGAGTTCACCGTAAGGGGCAATAAGAAAGCTGTGAATCGTCAAAGACAGCATCTTGAGTTCATAGACCTGAAGAAAGAGTGCGGAAAAGCAGTCATTCCAGAGAATTAAATATATATTGAGTATTAGTATTTATAAACGATAAGAGTTTTATTATTTACATAACAGAACATAATTTGATGTGTACGTACACCGCAGTTCTGTATTATTAATTAATTTTTCTAAAAAACAATGCCTAAAAAACTAGATCAAATGCAAAAAGCTGTTAAAAAAGCTTTGAAAAAACAATTTCCAAAAATGCCGGAAAAAGAATTAGATTCTAAAGCATGGGCAATAGCAAAAGATAGACTTGCAAAAATGGACGGAGAGAATATGGAAACAGAAATTAAGGAAGACATTAAGTTAAGAGAAGAAATTAAGTATGACGAAAAGGGTAGAGAGATAATTGCAGAAAATTGTCCTATTATATTTGAAGCTGAAATTAATTCTATAGAAGAAGATAATAATGAGTAAAAGTAGAGGTTTAAACTGGAGAAGAGGATTAAAAGGAAATATAGGTAATCAGAATAATCCAGAAGCCCGAGAGAAATCTAGTAAAACAAAAATAAAACAATATCAGTCAGGAAAATTGGTTCATTGGCATATTGGTAAAAAAGGATATATGACTGCATGGAATAAGAATTTACCCTTGGAAATGCAACCATTTTATGGAAAAACACAATCAGCAAAACAAAAACAAATGATGCATGAAAATAATCCAAATAAGTATGTCACAAATTTTACTAAACCAGAGAAATTGTTAATGCAAGAGTTAAATAAACGAGATATAAGATATGAACATCATAAATTTTTAAAATTACCATGTCAAAATCGTTTTGTAGATTTTTTCATAGAGCCTAATATTATAATTGAATGTGACGGGGATTACTGGCATGATTATCCTAATGGTCTACTAAAAGATGATTTTAAGGATTTTATTGCTTCTAATAAAAATTATATTACATTAAGATTCTGGGAGCACGAGATAAATAAAGATGTATCTAATTGTGGGGATTATATAGAAAATATAAAAAATTGTTTAGGAAGTAAATAAATGGAAACAGAAAAATTAAATGTTAACGGTTTGGCAATTAAGCCACAAATTAGTCGTAACAGAGTTAAGTATACGGCTGAAGAGCTTGACAAGTTTGCTAAAACGCTTAAAGGCGTTAGTATCCAGAAAGATCATAGTCCGAGTGTTGATAGTGCAGTTGGTCTTGTAACAAAGTCCGAGAGTAATAAAGGAAGAGTAACATATGAAGGATGGATTAAAGAAGATTCTACTAATTTAATTGAAAAAGTCAAAGACAAAAGAATCTCAAAGGTTTCTATCGGAGCGATTTGCGGGCAGTTAGTAAGAGAGAAAGAAGACGGTGATATAATGATCGCTAAGGATTTAGTGGCAGTAGAGCTTAGTCTAGTGGTTGTTCCTGGGATAGTAGGAGCGACAGTAAAGCAGAGTCTTGACAGTATAAGGCAGAACAAAGAAAATTCTAAGGTAAAAGTTAAACCCATTCTTGAAAGTTTCGAAACTGAGGAAGAAGTAAAGCTTACCGAAGAAGAAATTAAAGGAATAACAGAAAGCATCGAAGAAGAAGAAGGTAAAGTATCAAAAAAACAATCATGTTCACAACCCGAAATTGAGGAAGTGAATGATATTAGTAAACAAACGGAGGAAAACAAAATGACAGAAGAAGCAAAAAAAGAAACTGTCGCTGAAGTGAAAGAAGAAACCACACCAGCGCCAACAGTTGATGTTAATGCTATCGTTGAAGCTATATCAAAGAAAGTTAAGGAAAGCAGTGATGACCTCAAAGCAGAACTTAGCAAAGTAAAGGAAGAGTTAAACGATAAGATAGTTACCTTAAAAGAGGAACTAGAAAAAGAAGAACCTGCGAAAACGCCAGAAGAAGCGCCAGCAGAGGAACCTGAAAAGGAAGTACCAGCAGAGGAACCGGCAGAAGAGCCAGAAAAGGAACCGGTGCTACCAAAAGAGGAACCAGAATTTAAGAGTGAAGAACCAAAAGAAGAGCTTAAAGAAGAGGGTATGGAAGGATATTGCATGGAAAGAACCAAATCAGGAAATTTATCACTATTCAGAATGCCAAACGCAGACGGCTCATACGGTAAGGAGGAATAATAATGGCATTCACAACAAAATACCAACCAATAAATGATGGCGGAGTACCAAGATCATTAACAGGAACTGCAAGAGAAGTAATTAGCGGGGGACAACTAGTCTTCTGTTCAGGAGCAGACAACAAAGTTAATATTTCAGGTGTAAACAGCCTGGCAGACGGAGACATAGAATTCGCAGTGAGCGCAAGTGGAGCACTATTCACGGGAATAGCAATGGCCAATGCAGCAAGCGGAGCAATACTATCAGTAGCAACAAGAGGAACATTTGTTCTTGGGTGTGAAGGAACAGTTGACGCAGGATATGTAGTAGCAACACTAGGAGCAGATGGAGTATTAAACAATGCAGGAAGCGGACTACAATCAATCGGCAGAGCAGTAACGGCAGCAGGAAGCGAAGGATACGCAGTAGTGCAAATAGGACTTTAAGGAGATAAATAAAATGACAAAATTTCAAAATGTAAACGAATTCCTTAGCACAGCTAAAGGAGTAGAAGGAAGCTTACTTATTCCAAAAAAGATACACGACGCTCTGGTAGAGGAGACAATGAAATCACTTATACCAAGAAGCGAAGCGGGATGGTACATGGGTCCATCAGCAATCCCAGGTTCAAGTGTCGACTTAGACATTGAAACACCTGACAGCGTTGCTGTAAGATCAATAGCAGAAGGAGCAGAAATCTTTGCAGATTCATCTGACTACACATCAATTAACTTGAAACCGGTTAAGTACGGGACACAGTTAAGGATAACAAAAGAAATGCTTGAAGACGGTAAATGGAACCTACTACAAAGAAACGTAAAACTTGTAGGTAAAAGACTCGCAGAAAATGAGAACAGTTTTGTTATAACAGCGCTTGACCAAAGAGCAAATACAGTAAGTGGTGGTGCAGCAATAACAATCGCGAACATTACAAGGGCAATGCAACACCTTGAAGATGCGGATTACAACCCAACAACTTTCGTTATAGGAATGGAAGTGCTCAACGACCTAAGAAACATCGACACATTTGTTGAAGTTAACAAAGTGGGTAATAGAGATATGCTTGGAAAAGGTTTCTTAGGATCCCTTTACGGAATGAAAGTATATAAGGTTAGTTCAAACGCAGGAATGGCAGCGACAAGTTCATACGTGTTCGACAACGACTTCGCTTACGCAGTAGCAGAAAAAAGACCAATTACAGTGGAAAACTTCAGTCTGCCATTGCTTGACAGCAGAGGCTCATGTGTGACACAAAGATTAAGAGTAAGACAAGTAAGAACATCAGCGATTGCAAAGATAACAACAAGTTAAAGATCCGGAGGTAATTGAAAAATGAGAGACGGATTAAGACAAGGAAGTTTAAGTGTTAATAACATAAATGTTACAGGAACACCTACTGGCAATATAGCCTCTACCCCAGCTTGGGGTACAGGACAAACTCGGTATGTAAATATAAATAAAAGTCCTAGTGTAACAGGTAAAGGTACAAGTTGGGAAGATGCTTTTTTGACAATAACAGAAGGTATTGCAGCTTTAGAAGATTACGACGTGCTTTTAATAGCACCTGGAAATTACGATGAAGACGAGACAATTACTTTAACTGGCAAATATGGATGTAAAATACTTGGATTAGGAACTGGAATGCAGTGGAACGAAGGTTCAACTACTTGGAGAGATGTAACCTCAAGTGATGACTTATTGTATCTAACTGGTTGCAGAGCAATTGAGATAGCAGGAATAGCATTTATTAACTCAACAGCTAAAGACGCAATAACACTTACTGGACTTTGTTACTCAACACACATACACGATTGTAGCTTTGTTGGGGACACGGGTGGTGGAGCAACCGGAGACATTGCAATTGAATTAGGTACGTCTAACGGACCAGACATGTATGTACATAATTGCAGATTCCTTCACTGGGATGAGATAGCAATTAATGTAAAAGGTAACCAAAGATTTGTTTGCCACGATTGTTTATTCATAGTTCCAGACGATGGAATAGGTATAGTATTGAACGGACCAACATCAGGTTACCAATCAGTATGGGATTGCAATTTCATGGGAACAGCCGGAGACGGAGGCGACCAAGGGATTGACATAGATGCAAGCAGCGGAGATGGTAAAATATTAGTTACTAATTCATTCTTTGCAGGTTGCACGATGACTGGCGGAGGCACAGGAGCAGAAGTAGGTTGTGTTAGAAATTATAAAAATGATGCTAACGGTGGAACGTTAATAGACCCAACTTAAAGAGATGACTGAAGATGGCTGATAAAATTAAAATACTAAAGAAGGGAACTGACGAGCATAAGACGTGGCGAGTTGCTAGGCGAAAGAAAAGAAAGGAAAAGGAAGCTAAAGCATTCAAGGAAATAGTTGACAAAGTAAAAAAAGAGAAGTCAAAAGAAGAATTGATGGAAGTAGTTTCAAGACAGCCTTACAATTATGAACTTGCAGATTTCTTTGCAGCAAGAAAAGCTCTTGATGAAATGGGCGTGAGTTACAGTAAAGCGTTTAAATAAAATTTTTTTTTATTTTTTTTATTAAACAAATGAAGTAAAACAAAATGGCAAAAAAGAAATCAACGGTTAAAAAAATAGTAGTAGAAAAACCAGTAGAAAAATTGGTGGAAAAAGTAATAGTAAAGGAGCCTGTTAAAGGAATATCAGGCGTTAAATGCCACAGATGTGGCAATAACGATATGCAACTTGAAAAAGACGTATCAAATGAAAAAGTATATTTTTGTACAAAATGCACGGCGCGTTTATCAAAAATGTGCTAAGGGAGGAAAAATAAATGACAGGAATAAATAATGGTTTAGGCGGAAACATTTCAGTAGGTTCGCCAACGGCTACATATGAAGCTAATGTACAAGCAGGAAGCGGAGCATTAACCGGAGGAAGCGTGGCATGGCAGGTATTCCCAACAGCGTTCACGAGCGTGCCAGCAGTTTTGGTAACAAATTCAAAAACTGTATCTTCAGATATTAATGTGGTTGCAGGAAGTACCACTCTAGGAAGTTTTTACGCAGAAGGAGAAACTGCTAGCGATACATTCACATGGATGGCAATAGGGATGAAAAGATAATTTTTTTATTAACAAATAACAGAGCATAATGATTAAGAGAGGTATAAAATGTCTTTACTAACAACACAACACACAGACGCTAATGATAAAGTGCTTACGGATCCGCCTGCACTATTAAAAAGAATGGATTATAATGCGAGTAATCTTCCATTATATATTGGATGGGCTATTCCGGGGACTGGCGCAGGAGATGCGGCGTGGCTAATAACAAAGCACACTTACAGTGGCAACAATGTCACGCTTATAGCATTCGCTGACGGAAACACAAATTTCGACAACATCTGGAATAATAGAACTAGTTTAAACTATTCCTAAAATTTAGGTAGGGGTTAACATAAATGAAAGTTACAAAAAGAAAGGGAATTTTTAGCATTTTTATTATAATAATTTGCTTAATTATGGTCTCGTCCATAGCATCTGCAGATTTTGCTACTATTTGGAACAGTTTTACAAATAGGTTAGACTATATCAGAGGGAATACTTTTGATGGCAATCAGAATATTACCGGAAACCTCACGGTTCATGGAGGGGTTCTGATACAAGCATCACCACCAACCACAAAGATGGCCAACCTCACGTTGCTTGACGTGATAAATGGGACATACGCATTTTCTAACCTAACATTGTTATCTATAGATAATGGCACTAGTTACGCACTTAACGCCACCCCAGTAATAGGATCACCATTTTTTGTTTATGGAGCTAATAGCTCAGTAGCATTAACATTACTAACCAACTCAACCGATTATTCTATTGATTTGACGTTAGGAAATTTAACAGTCCTTAATGATGATCTTAGCGGGTATAACTTAACTGTAGACTACAGCGCAAGAACAATTTATGATTTCAATGCAACCAATATTATAAATGTTAAAATTTACGCTGCTATAAAGAATGGTTCTTTGACCGAACTTACTTTACTTACTGACGGAAATTACACCGTTACATCAGGAGGAACTTTTGAATTGAAAGAGTTCGCATGGAACGGCTCTAACATCACGTTGGATTATACAAGAATTGATTACACACCTGTACCTGCGGGAAGCCTATTCGTTGAGGATAACATAACCGCCAACTGGATTGACGCAGGGACGAATTGGACTAATCTTGACCTGTACCCTGTAGCTTGTCCCGCTGGTTATTTTGTGACTCAAATTGCGGATGAGATAACTTGCACTGCTTCCAATCAGACTTTCGGAGATTTTAATGTCTCTGGCAATATAACTACTTACATGATTAGAGGACAGGATTTGAAGCCTTTAGCTATTGGTAATTGGAGTACAACTCACGGTTTAGATAGTCATAATGACTTGGGAGTGAAAGGAAAATTTGAGATTGATGGTCGTTCTTTTTTCGATGGGCAAGTTGATATGGCAAGCACATTATCTATGGGCACATCAGTTATAGTGGGCGGAAGTATTACTGAAGGTTCGTTACAGATGAAAAATATCAATCAAATACCTAATACTATGATGCTGCTTACGGGCACAACGTCAGAATCTCTGATAATAGCCCAGTATTTAGACCGTCTTATAAATTATGCACATCTTCTGCAATCTACTCCTACAATATTCATTCACTCTTCTGACGAGACTCAAATAGACGAATGGCTTAGTTTCTCATACCACAACGAAAGCGGACAGGCGGTGTTCGAGGTCGGAGATGGGGCGATGAATTTCAGCACTAAGGGACATACTAACTTGTATCTTGGGAATGATACTTGGAATAAAATAGGCAATGGAACATTCACAAAACTTTTGGGACCAAATGATTTAGGAATAACCGGAGAACTAGAAATTAATAGTTTCTTGAATGCAAATGGAGGCATTATTACAACTACTGTAGAGGTTGCGGAAAATAATTATGTAACAAGCACTAATCCTGGAAGTGATGCATTAGTGTATGTTCCAAGGCAAAATTCGCAAACACCAAATACTGGTATGATTGGTCTAGGTTCTTCTGCAAATTCCATTATAATATTAGAAAATGCAGATAGGACAATAAATTTCGCTCATCCATTGCAGACTAATCCAACCTTGTTCATTCAAAGTTCAGACGAGACTCAAATTGATGAGTGGCTAAGTTTCAGTTATCATAACCAAAGCGGACAGGCAGTCATGGAAGTCGGGGATGGCTCATGGAACTTCAGTACCAAGGGACATACTAATTTGTTATTGGCTAACGATAGCTATAATAGGATAGGTAATAGTACGACATCGCAATCACTAGTTAGTCCTAATGACTTGCTAGTAACAGGAAGACTTGAGGTAAACGGTCTCTTAAATGTAGACGCAGGTTCAGTTTTTGCTGGTCAATTGTCAATAGCAAGTGCCGCTAAAATGTCAAATGGTGTGATATTTAACATTGGGAATGATGCAACGGATGCTGATATTGTTTACCAAACTGTACAGATACCAGGAGCATTAATAATTGCACCATCAGATGAAAGCAAGATTATTCTCATTATGGACCAAGCAGACCATGCTACAGTAAACTTTGCTCATCCGGAGCAGACTAACCCTACAATATTTATACAATCATCTGACGAAACACAAGTTGACCAATGGTTGAGTTTAGCTTACAGTAATGAAAGTGCGGCAGCAATCATAGCTACCGGTGTTGGAGCAATTAATTTGACAACAGCCGGACACACCAATTTGTGGTTGGCTAATGATTCTTATAACAGGTTAGGTAACGGAACTACAAGCAATAGTATGGATAGCCCTAATGACCTAATGATTAAAGGACAGTTAGAGATTGATGGAACAACTTTTTTCGATGGTCTTTTAGACGTAAAAAATGGGATTCTTATGCGAAGTAATACAATATTAAGGGACGACCTTCAGAATAGTGGGTTTATGTTTAGAAGTACACTTCAAGAACCCGATACAATGATGATGTTGTTAGGTGGAATATCTAGACACATAGTGGTAACAGAATACGAAGATAGAGGTATAAATTTCGCTCACCCTTTACAGAGTAACCCAACTATATTTATCCAGTCTTCTGATGAGACACAAATAAACCAGTGGCTTAGTCTTGCTTACAGCAATGAGAGTGCAGCCGCTATAATAGCAACGGGAGTGGGAGCAATCAATCTTACAACAGCGGGGCATACCAATCTATGGTTAGCAAATGATTCTTACAATAGATTTGGTAACAGGACAAGTAATCGTGGTTTAGATAACCCTAATGATTTATTTATAAGTGGGGACGTTGAGTTTGATGCAACTGTATTTTTTGATGGTCAGGCTAATTTTAACTCAAATACTCTAAATGCTGATAACGTGCGAACCCGTTGGGGAGCTATAGGAGATACTGGAATGTTATATAGTACGGGTCAAACCGCTCATGCTCTTATATTAGGTCTTAGTTTAGATAGCAATAATTTTATAATAACTCAAATTGGAGATGTCCTTAGTAATTTTGGTCATGTGTTACAATCAAATCCTACTTTGTTCATACAATCCTCAGATGAAACCCAAATTAATCAATGGTTGAGTTTTGCCTATAATAACAAGACCTCACAAAGCATCATAGCTAACGGCGCTGGAGACATGAACATCTCGGCTGTCGGTAACATAACTTTCGGAAGTGGCGGAGGAGATTTGCTCCTACCAGATTACATGAACGTGAGCTGGGGCGGAGGAGCGAGGATGTGGACAAATAGCAGTTGCCTATCACTTGCAAGTCCAGATGGAAGTACAGTAACGGAGATTTGCAATGCTTAAGAGAACAGCATTTTACGCTGTAATAGCTTTTCTTCTTTTAATAGGATTAGCCACGGCAGCTATAAGGTTTCAGGGGAACAACGTCTTGACAGATGGGAACTTCACAGGGGGTAATATATTTATTCCATCATATAGTTTTCATCATAGTAATGTGACCATTCCCGTAACTGTCAATGGGCAGTGGGAGAATGTAAGTTTCGTAGATGACACGGAAGAGTTGGAAATAGGAATAATTAATGATAACATAACTTTCGCAGTAGATACAGGTGGGGTTTATTTCGTTACTTACACTATGCTTTTCCAAGATAGTGCAGGTAGTCCCACAAGTCATGTAACTACTAGAGTTTTGAATAATAATAATGAAATAAGTGGTAGTTCAGTAGAGATTGACCCATCAAAACAAAATTCGGAGATGGAAGCCCATAATGCTTTTATGGTTACTCTATCAGATAATGCCGAATTAATTTTTCAGTTCGCAGGTGATGATACAACTGTAAGTCTTCTAGGTCATAGCACTTTTGGGGAACATTACAGCACACTCGTTGTAACTATTAGGAGGATAGCATAATGGTAGATAAAACAAAGATAGGGGCATTGATAACCGCAATAGTGGCGTTGATAATTGCCGGTGGCGGCGAGTTACAGGACCAAATGACTGTTGAAGACGCGGTCGGAGAGCTTGACGGATATTACATTTGTGACGTTGTTGGTGAGGATAGCATAAAAGAATATGCAAGACTCAGCGGAACGAAGTACACAGCGTATCCTTATGCGGATAGCGGAGTAGGCAGAGTATATTGCAAAGCAGGTGACGGAACAAGAGGTACATGGCATACATTGAGTGAGTATGCAGAAGATTTAGGATTAAGTCTTAATGAGTTATTATTACAACTTGAAGAAGAGCCAGAAGTGACTGAGCCAGAACCTGTAGATCCGATTGAACTAATACCATTTGAGTCAACACCCTACGAGGGTAATGCGCCACAGGTTAAATGTGGACAAAATGGATGTTACACAGTATAAGATGGAATCAAAACAACAAGAGATGACAAAAATACTTGTTAACATAGCTGAGATTAAAAAAGATGTTAGCTATTTTCGAAGGTCTACTTGTAAGGACATCAAGCATTTAGTCAAACTCGTAGAAGGTAATGGTAAAAAAGGATTGCTTGAAAGAGTTGATTTGATGGAAAAAAAGTGGTGGTACGTGTCTGGGGTAATTGGCACAATAATAATTATTTTACAATTCGTATCAATGGTGGTCTAAAATGGGAAGACAAAAAGAAATAGAGTAGGCATTAAAATGTCAATTTATAAGAATACAAGTAAAGGATATGATACATGGTAGTAGGTGATTTATTTAACTTAGGTTCTGTGTACACTCAAATAGATATTTTAGTACCAGATATCCCGGCGAGAATTTCTGGTACTAAAAGTTATCATTCAATTATGAGCGCAATAAATTATATTAATGCTTACGCAGGGGTATCTATCGGCAGTGTTAATATTAACGCAAAATACCAAGATGCAATAATATACAAATCAGCCATAAATATTATTAGTTCAAAGAATCTTGAGGGAAGCGACATCAGCGATGTCAAGCTTGGTGATTTCACTGTTAAGAAAGGAAGCGATAGTAATGCTACTGAAGCCGTCAAGACATTTAATGTTTTATTAAAAAATGAGCTCAGAATTTTAGGGCGGAAGCTAGATTATTATAGAACATATTAGGGAGGATTATTATGAAAGAATTAGTTATATATGTGGGACACCATCAGCCAGTGGGCGAAAGATGGGTCGAGGAGAGTCTGGTTGACGCGCTACTCGAGTCTGGACAGTGCGTTCTTCCGAGACATAATGTCAAAAAAAAGTCAATTGGTAAGAAAGAGGAAATTCTCAAACCAAACAACGAGTGGAAAGAAAAGACTATTAAGGCATGGATAGAACAACAGAATATCCCTATTAAGTACAATATCAATAACAATACCAAGAAAGAAATCTTAGAAAAGCTTAAAGAACTCGGTTGCATATGACACTAAATACAGAACTTCCAACAGACTTCATTAATTTCGTCGAACAATACGGCGATTATATCAGGTTGCAGGTCTACACACAAAGTTATTCCGGAGGCGAGTATGATGACAAGAACTACTTGACGAAGAGCGGAACTGACCTGTGGACTAGGGGAATAGTACAGCCTGTTAGGGGCAAATTTGGCAGTGACGAGGCTAAATTGATGGAGGCCGGAAAACTGGTGCATGATGACAGCAGGATATATTTACCGGGCAGTTATCGGGACAGTCTGACTGTTTTTACGAAGATAGGTATAGGCAGCCCGACACCTGTGGAGTACAGTTTACTTGAGGAAGGCCGTGCTACATGGAAGGCAGGCAGCAACCCAGTATACGAGAAAGTTTATGGAAGAGTCCTTAACAATGGTTCATTCCAATATCAAGTATAATGTTAGAATCAATATTAAAGGATCCGAAGTTACCAGCATGGGTAATAGAGGAACTGGAAAAAGAAAAGAAAAAGAAGGAGCAAAAGAGGCCTCAATTGCCTCTTTATATTCCTGAGGAAAAAATTAAGACATACAAATAAATGGTAAGAATTAGAGGGTCTACTGGGAAAATTGTAGACATTCAAGTATTAGGAATTGCTGAAGTACATAGAAGAATAAGAAAGGCTGGTATGGATATAAAAGATGGCGCAGATTTAGGTGTTGTGAAAGCTGGCGGATTTGTTGAGGAAGAACTTAAGGAAAGCATTATGGGGCGTAGGGATGAACCACGAAGTGTAATGACAGGAAATTTTGCTAACAGTATTGAATTCAGAAAAATACGTGACAGTGAAGGAGTTGTAGAGGCCACATCCAGACCTTATCCGAACAGTGATATGACAACAGATAAAGTTGCAGCAATATTAGAAGGAAAAAGAAAACATTTCGAGAACACTCGAAGCAGGACTAAGGATAAGGTCAGGGACATTGTTCAAGAACAAATTAAAAGAGCGTTGTAAATATATATTTAGTATTAGTATTTATAAATATCAAAAGATTATTATATTATAGCCGAAGGTAAGTAGGCAATCAATCTCCCGGGTGGGAAAATTTTAAAATGGCAGTTTCAACAGCAACTTATATTAGTGACTCAACTCTTTTGCTAAGGGGAGCTGTGGCGTCTGGAACTACGGACCCAATCTCCGCATCAAGAGGTGACGATAGCAGTTTTGTTTTAACGGCGAATCCCACAAAGGCCGTGGAATACCCTTGCATTACTGTGATGATGGAGGATATGAATTCGAGGAAACTCGGCGTGGCTTCCGAGGCACATTGGGTTAATTGCACAGTAGCGATCAAAGTTTTTGCAAGAAACCAACGCGAAAAAGATAGACTATCACAACAAGTTGTGGACAGCCTCAGGAGCGTCGAACTCGATGCGACCACGGGCACTAGTGCACAGAAGCTTTTCGGTTTTAGGTTGTCATCCAGTATCGATATCGACGAGTTGGAACAACAAGGACCTAAGTCAAGGATAATGCGTTATAATTATGGAGTAATTATTAGTAATTAATGGAGGAATAAAAAAAATGATAAAAAATAATAAGGGAGATGATATCTAATGGCATATTATGTATCAGATCAGAACACAGTAGCTATGATATATTCTAGTGGTACCTACGCGATCCCGTCAGGAACGGCAGCGACAGGACAGTGGATAGGGCTAGTTCAGTCACACAGTGTGGACGAAGATTTGACAGTAAAGGATGTGAGATTTACAGGGACAGCAACACGAAATGTAGATAAATTCGTGGATGGAGTGATTAACGTTACTGAAGATTTAAGTTACATTGCACAAGATTTTAGAATGTTACAGTTCGCATTAGGAAGCGTTTACGATGGGGGCAGTCCAAGTATTTATACGCACAGCATTAGCGAACTTAATTCAAACAGTGCAAATGCATATACAAGTGGAACTACCAACCCATTTATAGATTTTAATATAGAGGATATTCAAAAATCGAGCAATAAGGTTACAAAGAAAACAGTCAAAGGAGCTCAAGTTGACACTTTTGATATCTCGTGGGCTGAGGACGATTTCGTGACCTGTGATATCAGTTACATTGCACAGCAAGTAAACCCTGCGAGTGGAACGGCTTTTGTTGCAGCGGAGGATTCAACAATTCCTTATATGTCGCATATGGTTCAAGTCCAGATCCCGTCGGGTAATACGCTTTTGCAAGGAGTAAAAGAAGGAACCATTAGTATTAATAACAACTTAGTACCACAACACAGGGGTACTGGCAGCAAGGAGATACAGTTTTCAGTCCCAACGAACAGGGACTATGAGGTAACTTTGAGTCTTGACAAGGACAGCGCGACCATTAATGACAACCTGTACCAAAAATATTTTCAATCGGGCGCAGCAGTAACTGAATTTAATATGATTATTGACATTAATGATAGAAGCGCAGGAGTGGGTTCACGTGACATACAATTCATATTTTCAGGATGTAGAATTCCTACTTACGCGTCACCAACTAATGCAGGTGTTGAGGTAGTACCAGAAGACATCACTATCAGACCAACAAGCATGATTGCTATTGAAAATAATTCAACACAATATTATCGTGCCTGGTCGGGACCCTGAGGAAAACTTTATATATTTTTTATTTTTATTTATAAAAGAATATGTCAAAACCAAAAGTTTTATATAGTATAACAATACATTTCATTCGTGCTAAGGCACGGGAGATGAAAATATGAAAAAGACAATAATAGGAGTAATAGCGGTATTACTTGTACTATTAACAGTAATAGGCTGTGGACAGACAGAAGTTGTAACGGAAGAAGAACCTGAAGGAACACCTTGGAATCCAAAATTTACACAAGAAAGATATAATGAAGTTGGAGAATATATCGATATGAGATGTGTAATTACTGAAGATTTAACAACTAGTTGTTCTGAAATAAGTAACGGTAAAATTGAAGAAACAAAAGAACCGATAATAGAGAAATTACAAATTTTTGAAGGGACACAAGACACTGTAACTGATCCATTTTATTTAGAAAAAGGTTTTGTAAAAATAACTGGACACTATATAGGAGATAGTAATTTTGCTGTTTATCTAATAGGTGATGGAAAACGTCTAATATTTAATGAAATAAACTCCTATGATGGCAAAGTAGCAGAAATAGTTGGGGGCGGTTATTATAGACTTGAAGTAAGAGCAGCATCTTGGAATTCAAGAGTTGCTTGGTCAATAACATTAGAGCAATAAAATAAATATTTTTTATTTTTATTTTTATAATTATCAGAGGTGATATAGATGAGTGAATTTCTAAAAAAAGAACAAATTTTGTTTAAAAGAGGCGAGGATGGACAATTACTACCTGAAGAGATTATTCTGGAAACTCTTGATGACAAACCAAAAATAAAGTATTTGCCGATAACATATGGTAAATTTCAGGAATTAAAAAGTGGACTTGGTGCTGATATGCAGACATCGAAAGAACAAGATACAAAACTTATTCTAGAACACTGCCTTGAACCAAAATTAGTAGAAGAAGAAGTAAAAAGTTTGAAACCCAAAGAGGCTAGTGCAATTGTACTTGCAATTATTAGCGGTTCTCTTGGTATAAATCAAAAGGATACTAAAAAGCAAACAACAGGGCAAACACTTCAGAATAAAGAAGTTGAGTTAAAAAAAAACTAGATGAAGAAAAAGAATTGTATTATTTCTTACACAAAAAAGGATATGATTTTTTTACAATACCTAAATT
>SDBS01000714.1_pt1 | contig 32998 bp, 35 predicted proteins | sample 2277091 | NCBI WGS metagenome assembly SDBS01 (sample SAMN10404972, study PRJNA504765) | marine sediment metagenome | isolation source: marine sediment core GS10_PC15, 163 cmbsf | place: Arctic Ocean: Southern Knipovich Ridge | collected 2010 | reverse complement strand
CTCTTCTGTATCTGCCATTGCAAACCCCTTCCCTACATGTAATTACTCTTTAACTTTTGCCTGATGTACGAAAAATAAGCTGTCGCTAAATTGGCTGTCTTAAGTTGCGGCTATAGGCTGCACCATGGTTTTAACCGCATCTTATGAATACTCCTTCTTTCTCATGATTACTATCTCTATCCGCCTGTTGTAGGCCCTTCCCTCCTCGATATCGTTTGTTTCAACAGGCTGGTACTCTCCGTATCCTATTGCCTCAAGATTATCTCCACGTATGTTATGTTCCTCATTCAGGATTCTAATAATTTTTACCGCCCTTGCTGAGGAGAGTTCCCAGTTGGTGGGATATTGAAAGTAGAACGCACTGTCAGGAGAAACAGGGGTGTTATCAGTATGCCCCTCGACCCTTATGTCGTTTTCTTCAAATTCCCCGCTGCTTAAAAACTGTCCCAGCTTGTCAATAACAGTCAGCCCCTCCTGGGTGAGCTCCGGGCTGCCGGATTCATAGAAGGCATCGGCAACAAGGGATATAACAATTCCCCTTTGATCCTCCGTTATCTTTACCTTCCTGCTTTTCACCTCCGGTTGAAATATAGAAACCGCTTTTTCAATAGCCTTTGCAAGCTGGTTGCCTCTTTCCTTAGCGGGCAGGCTTTCGACCTGCTGGCCCAGTTCAGCCAGCACGCCTTCTGAAAGGGTCATGCCGCCTTTGAACATACCAAGTGACCCCTTGAAGGCGGAAAGGATCAACTGGAGTTCTCTCCCTTCAATTTCAGCCGTGGTAAACATTAGAATGAAAAAGGTCAGAAGAAGTGTAGTCATATCACCATAGGTAAGCAGCCAGGCAGGTGCCCCCTTTCTCACCTTCTTTGTTGGCTTTGGCATACTGTTACCTTTTCAACAAACTTCCTTTTTAAATATAATAAAAATAGCTCATAAAAATCAATATAATCTTTTCCTTAATATAGCTAAAATCAATATATTCACTCGCCTTCTCCCGTTTCTTCAACCTGTACCCTCATCTCTGGCGTCAGAAAGGAAACAAGCTTCTCTTTTACAATTCTGGGATTATCTCCGGATTGAATTGAGAGGGTCCCCTCGATCATAATTTCTCTTAAAAGAACCTCCTGTTTATCCACATACGTAAGCTTAGCGGCTATGGGCAAAAACACAAGATTAGCAAGAAAGGCTCCATATAAGGTTGTTATAAGTGCCGTGGACATTCCGGGCCCGATCGCGCTCTTATCTTCAATATTGGAGAGCATGAGAATAAGACCGATGAGTGTCCCGATCATTCCGAAAGCCGGCGCGAAGGCTCCCCAGTCTTCAAATATCTTAATTCCATCCTGGTGCCGTGAAATCATGTTATTGAGCTCGGTTTCCATTATGTTCCGTATTATCTCGGGATCAGTACCATCCACTACAAGCTGTATTCCTTTTCTGAGAAATTCGTCTTCAAGTTCATCGAGGTCATCCTCCAGAGCCAGAAGGCCCTCCCTCCTCGCTTTCTCAGAAAATGTTACTATCATCGAAATAATTCTGCCTGTTTCCATGGGTTTTGTTTTAATCGCATTCATCATAATCTTCATCAGGCCGAGGACCCTCGAGATGGAATTTGCAACCATAATCGCGCCAAAAGAGCCGCCGACTGTGATTAAAACTGACGGTATATTTATAAAACTGAAAAGCCCGCCCATTCCTCCGGCAATAACAATACCTAAAATAACAAAGAAAGCTCCAATTCCAAGACCCCCGAGTGTCGCTATATCCATATTGAAAAGCCTCTTTTTATAAAAAATTTATAAAAAATGTTTATTTATTATACAGGAGAATCCTACTTCTCATTCCCGAACTGCCCGAGTTTTTGCCTGTATTCTACAATCTCATCACATATTTCTTCGGGGGATTCTTTCACCACAAGTTTTTTACCCGATCCCAGGGTTAAAGTTGTATCCGGCCTAACTTCCATCATTTCTATAACATGAGGATTCAGCCAGTATTCTACTCCATTTAGCCGTGTTACCTTTATCAAAACAGAACCTCTAGCTCAGCTTATAGTTTTTACCGTTTCAGGGTTAATAGTTCCTGAAGCATCTGATCCGATGTTGTTATGCTTCTTGAATTTGCCTGAAACCCTCTCTGGGTGACAATCATATCTGTAAACTGTTCAGCAAGATCCACGTTGCTCATCTCTAAAGTTCCGGCTGTGATTTTCCCGCGTCCACCTGTCTCTGCTGACCCGATGTTTGCAAGACCTGAATTATTTGTTTGTAAAAATGTATTATCCCCGGCTGTCGCCAATCCCTGCGAATTGATAAAAGTCGCGAGCGCTACCTGAGCAATCGGGGCCTTTTTCCCATTTGTATATACACCCGTGATTATCCCGGAACTATCAACTGTGAACGACTGAAGATATCCCATCCCATACCCATCCTGCTCATACGCCTTGGTCGAAGATGGCGCCGCAAACTGCGTTATACCATGGAAGCTACCGGCAGTTCCAAGATCGATATTAATCGTCTGGGTTATACCTTCCGCGGGAAAACTGACGTTAAGAGCAGCTACAAGCTGTCCGTCTGTGATTGTATCGAGCGGTGCACCCGGTGTTACAGGGCTGTCCTCAATCGAAACAGGCGCCCCCTGACTATTAAATCTCATTAAAATTGAATTCGAATCATTGGTGTTCTGTCCACCCACATCAAAGGTGAGATTGGCAGGGTCCGCGCCCCCCACTGAAGCCGTAACCAGCCAGGTGTTTGGTTCACCCTGCACTCTTGTAAACTCAACGGTAACCCTGCGCACGTTTCCCAAACTGTCATAGGTATCTATATTCGTTACAACGGTCGAATTTAATAGTTCCTCAGGGGTTGGAGCGCGGCCTACCGGCAGAAGCGGAGTTTCAGAATCAAGATTACTCTTATACCTGATAATCTCAGTCGCTTTCGCAGGATCTTTCCCGCCGATCGGGATTATGATATCCTCCATTTCACCGCTTGTATTTATAAGGTACTCAGTTCCGGCCTTGACTGCCTGCCAGCCCTGTACTCTAAGACCATTCGCGGGATTAACAACTGTACCGTTCTTGTCAAGGCCGAACCCTCCGGCCCTTGTAAAGAACTGCTCCTCACCTTTACTCAAAACAAAGAACCCTTCACCCTGGATTGCAAGATCAAGGTTTAATCCTGTCGTCTGCAGGCTTCCCTGTGTAAAGATTTTATCAATGCTCGCTATATTCATCCCGAGGCCTACCTGTTTCGGATTGACCCCTCCCTTTTCCGCGGTGGGAGCGGCAGCTCCTGAAATTGTCTGAGACAAAATATCCTGAAAAGAGACCCTGCTTTTTTTAAAACCGTAGGTGTTAACATTGGCAATGTTGTTGCCTAGAACATCCATCCTGATCTGATGATTTCTTAATCCCGAAACACCAGAGTAAAGAGATCGCATCATGGGAACACACTCCTTATTATTTTAGCACATTTCCCCTCCCGGAATGTATGTAAACCTTTCACATTTTAACTTTTATAACGTCATCTATGCTGTAACTTAAACCATTAAAGGATATTCTTGGGGCGTCATTCCCGAACATTCTACTTCCAAAGTTTATTTCTGAAACAACACCGCTATTTTTTTCCCCTGTTGCACTGTCCAGCACATCTACCTGCTTTCCTAAAAGAGAATAGGAAAGTGTCACTTTATAGTTAGCTATAAGACTGGAGAGCGTCTTATTCATGGACGTCATCTGTTCCAGAGAAGAAAACTGTGCCATCTGCGAAATAAATTCCTTATCTTCAAAGGGTCTTGTCGGGTCCTGATTTTCAAGCTGTACAATAAGCAACCGAAGGAAATCTTCTTTTCCGAGTATATTGCTTGCTTTTCTACCATTTCTTACCAAAGTTTTATTAAAACTTTCCACCTGAACCTTTGTCTTGAACAATTCGTTTGTACTCATTGCTAATGGAACATCCATGTTCTTCTCCTATACTGTAATATTCACAACAGTAGAAATCCACGGAAGGCCTGACATTGAAGCCCTGCTAATCTCTAAATCCTGATCCTCATCTTCAATGTTATTTATACCCGGCCCCTTTTTCACATCCTTTCCCGCGGTTTCAGGCTCTGTATTCCTGTCCTTCACCTCAACCTCAAAAGAGCCGAGGCTGAAACCCTGCTCCAAAAGATTCTGCTCAAGAATGTTGAGCCTGCTCATGATTAATTCTTTTACAGCCTGGTTATCAACAACCATAAAGGTGTTTACCTCGTTATTATAGAGTTTCAGACTCAGCTTCACCTGCCCGAGAACCTCAGGCTGCAACACAACCTTTGCCTCTCCCCCTCCCTTTTTTACAACCATCGAAAATTGCTTAACTATATCATTAAATATCTCATCGGCACTTCTATGAATTTGATAATCCAGTTTTGTGACCGTGTTTGGAATATTGTTTTCATATTTTAAACAGGCAAAAGAGAACTCTCTCCCGCCTTGAGCGGCCTTTTTGCCTCCTGAAGAGTCCCGGGCCTCTTTCAAATCGTCACTAAGAAACTGCTCCGCAGCATTTTTCGACTTAATCGTAACTGTATCATACTTTTCACCAAACCCGATATTCTTCCTTTTACCGTATCCTTTTATTTTTACATATTTTTTGTTTTTAATTTTTTCCTTAAACGAGTTTACCGAATTTTTCTTTACTGTTCCCGTGTATTTTACAGATCCCAGTGTCCGTAAATATATCTTCTTCCCTTTTCTCAAGAGGCTATTATGGAAAAACGATGCTCTTCTTCTATGTATATTTCCGCCCTGAAATCCTTTCTTCTGCTGTTTTTCCGTTTTCTGCTCAGGGGCCGGATTTACCCTTTTATTGAAAATTACCTTTCCTTTAAGACGTCCGCTTCCGGGACTCCGTGACCCGGGACTCACATCTCCCGCGAGCTGCTTGATCAGGAAAATTATTTTCTTTCCGGATTTAACACTCTTCTTCGCTATATCCTTATCAGGATTTTTAGGTTTAACTTTTTGGTCATTAGCGCCCTCTCCCTGTATCCTGTGCCAATGCCCGAGAAGCGTAGAAAACTGCTGATCCCCGGATTCAACAGACGTATTCTTGATCTTTTCAGGCTTCTTACCATGAGCCTTAACACTCTGAGCTTCAGCCATACCGGGAGTACTAATCATCTATTCACCAACCTTTGTCATCTTTCTCTGTAATGTCGCAGCTTTATCAGGATCCATGAGACTGAGAAAATAGGGCACGACTGAAACCTTTCCCTCTTCTTCAGCTTCCTTATCTATCTGTCTGAGGATATCAATCGCGAGAAGGTCGTCGAGTTTGGAAATCCTCTCAACAGCAGCAGGCGGCGGCATATTTGTTAAATACCCTGCCTGCCTTTTTATATTTTCCTTATAATTATCGTATTCACGAAGTTTTTCGCTTAACACTTTTTTCTCTTCCTCCAACCGGTTCGCCTCTTCAGCTAACTTTGCCTCAATCTCCTGTAACTCAAGTGACCTTTGCTCAAACACCTGTTTTTCCAATTCCAGCTCCTTTGTCCTGGCAAGAAGTATATCTTCCCTTTTTTTAAAAAACTCTTCCTCAAGAAGCAGAGGATCTTCTGATACTTCCACACCTCTCTTCATAAAAGCGGGAAGATATTTCTCAAAGGGCCCGACATAATTTTTATAGTCCACCATCCCAAGATGGTCAAACCAGTAGATACCCCCGAGCGTGATCACCAGTATAAGCAGCACCAGAAAAATAACTTTAAGAAGGTTTGTGATTGTTGATGCTGCGCTCATTTAAACCCTCCAATTATCTATGGTTTGAAAATGTATCGTAATAATCCAGCACCGATTGGATGAATTTCTTAGTTTCAGGAATATCAGGGATATCTTCCCCAACCCTGCCGGGACCGGCATTATAGGCGGCAAGCGCTTTGTTCAGGTTTCCCTCATAAACATTTATGAGCTCCCGTAGATACCTGGTACCGCCGAAAATATTTTCTTCAGCATTGAAAGCGTCCTCAACACCAAGAAGCTTCGCTGTATCAGGCATTATCTGCATAAGTCCCATTGCGCCTTTATTCGAAACAGCCGTTTGATCAAAGTTCGACTCCTGCTTTATTACCGCCCTGATAAGAGATTCAGGTATTCTATACTTTTGAGAGGCTACTTTTATTATTTCTTCTAAACCGCCGGTGCTTTTAGGGGATGTTCCTTTTTCACCGCTCTGCACCGCAGGCACGGGGCCTTCACTTTTCTCTTCGGTTTTTTGAGTTACCCGTTCTGCTTTTGTTTCCGCACTTTGAAGCTTCTGTTCAAAACTGTTATTAAATCCCGGGTAGGTAATTTTTCTCTGTACTCCGTACTTTCTCTTTATTTCATCTATCCTGAAAAGGACACTTTCAATATTCTGAAATATGCTGCTCCCGGACATTACATTTCCTCCATCGGAATATCCTCAATAGTAAGTCTCTCCCTGTTTAGCCTTATTTTCTGTGAAACATCATCGATATCAGCATTCTCCTCTCTTTCGAGGTCTTCAAGATATCTCTCAAGCTTCCTTTCTTTTAAATTCTCAATTACCTTCCTGGATTTCCTAACTTCTTTGAGCACATCCAGTGCCTCAATTGCCTGTTGTTCCCTTTCTACCCTCCTGCCATTTAACTGCTTTATTTTACCCCTGACTTTATGAATATAATTATCCACAGCAACAATCTCAAATACAGTAAATGTCCCTTCTATGTGCGAGTTCTCGTGGATGAAGGTACCAAACTTTTTTTCTGTATCCTTTATCTCATTTTCAACTTTCACAAGCTCAGCCTTCTTCCTTGAAAACTCCAGCTCTTTTCCCTCCTCTATCTTTTTCCTCAGCCTGAGCACATTTTCAAGCCTGAACACAAACCTCTCCAAAGACTACACTCCCTTATATCAAATTTTTACCGGTTTAACCTTCATCACTGTCCTCTGGAAATATCTGAAAAAGCATCTTTTGAATATCTTCAAAACTGTGACCTTCATCCATATCCTGCTTCAAGAAACCATTAACTTCATCAATTTTTTCGACCGCCCAGTCTATCTTTTCATCAGAACCTTTCACATAGGCTCCAATCTGAATTAGATCTTCAGCATCATAGTAGTACGCCAGTACCTGTTTCAGAATATTAATAGCTTTCTTATGTTTTTTAGAAACGATATAGGGTGTCAGCCTGCTGATACTGGCAAGCACATCAACTGAAGGATACTGATTCTTCTGCGCGAGCTTTCTGGACAGTACTATATGACCATCCAGGATACCCCGTACAGTATCAGACACAGGTTCATTTATGTCATCACCCTCTACAAGGACTGTGTAAATTCCAGTAATCGAGCCCTTTTCCGCCATTCCGCTTCTTTCAAGAAGCTTCGGTAAAATGGAAAAAACACTCGGGGTGTACCCCTTTGTTGCAGGGGGTTCCCCAACCGCGAGTCCTATTTCCCTCTGGGCCCGCGCAAATCTCGTGATTGAATCCATCATAAAAAGAACATCTTTTCCCTGATCTCTAAAGTATTCCGCGATAGCCGTGGCGAGATAAGCAGCCCTTATCCTGGCAATCGGCGCCTGATCAGAAGTGGCGACAACCACCACAGATCGGCTCAACCCTTCTGTCCCCAGATCCCGTTCTATAAAATCACGGACCTCTCTTCCTCTTTCTCCGATAAGAGCAATTACATTTACAGCAGCAGCAGTATTTTTCGCAATCATGCCCAGTAATATGCTCTTTCCGATGCCGCTTCCTGAGAATATTCCTATTCTCTGTCCTTTCCCGATTGTCAGGCAGCCATCAATAGACTTTATACCTGTGGGAAGAACCTCTGTAATGCGTTTCCTCCTGAGCACATGGGGAGGGGCATTAAAAATGGGATATTCTTCATCATAAGCAATCGGGCCTTTTCCATCCATTGGTTTTCCGAGTGTGTTTACAACTCTCCCTAAAAGCGCATTTCCAACAGACGCAGTGAGAGGTTTACCTGTTGCAACCACCTTTAATCCTGACTTTATACCTCCGTCATTATCATAGGGGAAGAGAAGAGTAGTACAGTTTTTAAAACCAACTACCTCTGCGGGGACCACCAGGTTTTTTTCCGGTATAATGATCCGGCAAAGTTCCCCGACACCAGCCAGCGGGCCTTTACTCTCCACAAGCAAACCGATAGATTTACTTATCGTTCCTTCGTAAACTACCGTATCAAGTCTTTCAAGTGCGGTCATATATTTTTCAAATATTCCCTGTACCATAATCAACCTTTTATTGGCACCAGTTCCCGGATCTTTTCCTCCACTACCTGCAGCTGTGTCTGTATTCTCGCATCTACATCACCAAAAGCTGTTTCAATGATGCAGCCCCCCGGCCCGATCCTGTCGTCCTCTTCAACCTTTACGTGCTCCAGGGTTTCAACAAGCGATATAAACTCACGCTTATTTTTTGTGGTAAGGCCTAAATCCTTCGTGTTCACCCTTATTGTAATTTCAGTTTCTTTACCAAGCTTTTTTAAAGCTTCCTTTACATTTTCAACAACCACATTTTTCTCTGTTTCTGATATCACCTTTATTACCTTTCGCGAAATGAGCAGGATCAGATCTATTAACTGTTCCTCGGTGTTCTCAATAATCCTCTTTTTTTTATCAATTGCCGAATTGATAATTACATGCAGCCTGTCTATCAGCCTTTTTACCTCTTCCTCCCCCGTTTTAAACCCGTCTTCTCTCCCCTCATTAAATGCCTTTGTTCTGGCTTCCTGTATCAAAGAATCTACCTGCTGTTTTACCTCGTTCTCTTTTTCACCGGCTTTTTTTTCTGCCTCCTCAAGTAGTGTTTTTACTTCATCCCGAGCATCTTCCTTCATTTTTCGCGCTTCAACACTCTTTTTCTGTAAAACTTTAAAGGCTTCTTCCTCTGCTTCTTCTTTTATTTTCTTGGCCTGTGCTTCTGCCTCTTCTTTGATCTTCCCGGCTTCTTCGAGAAACTTCTCCTTTTCTATTTCAACCAGAGGTATTTCAACCTCCGCGATCTCTTCACCCAGCTGAGGCTCCAGGACCTCTTCGACTTCTTCTACCGCCTCTGCTTCTTCCGCTTTAGTCGATTTGATGTGCGGGGGAGCAATTAAAACTTTAGAACCGATTTCTTTGACTTCGAATGCCTTAAATATTTTTCTTGCCAAAAGTACCTCCAGACAATTGTTCTATAGGCCTCCTAAACAACAAGCTCATCCTCTCCGGCCCGGGCAACAACAATTTCTCCTGCTTCTTCAAGTTTCCTGATAATGCTTACAATTTTCTGCTGTGCCTCTTCCACATCCTTTAATCTGACGGGTCCCATAAACTCCATATCTTCTTTCAGCAGACTGCTTGCCCGTTTACTCATATTTCTGTATATCTTGTCCTGGACCTCTGAATCAACGCCTTTTAATGCCTTCGCAAGATCCTGAGTATCGACCTCACGCAGAACCTTTTGAATTGCCCTGTCATCGAGAAGGACAATATCATCAAAAATAAACATTCTCTTTTTTATTTCTTCAGCCAATTCCGGGTCATCCTCTTCAAGAGTCTCAATGATAGTTTTTTCTGTGCTCCTGTCAACAAGGTTGAGAATATCCACGATCGTCCCGATACCGCCCGCGGCAGTATAATCCTCACTCGCCAGTGTAGATAATTTCTTTTCAAGAACCCTTTCCACTTCTCTCAGTACATCAGGAGAGGTTCTATCCATTGTAGCTATTCTTCTGGCAACATCCGCCTGGATTTCATCCGAAAGTGAGCCGAGTATAATAGAGCCTTTATTCGGCTCAAGATAAGCAAGAATAAGAGCTATTGTCTGGGGATGCTCACCCTGAATAAAGTTTAAAAGATGGCTTGGATCTGTTCTTCTTATAAAATCAAAAGGCCTTACCTGAAGGGAAGACGTTAACCGGTTAATAATATCTATTGCTTTTTGTGATCCGAGCGCTCTTTCAAGAAGGTCCCTGGCATAATCCAGCCCGCCTGAAGAGATAAAATCCTGAGCCATCATGAGTTCCTGGAACTCCATCAGTACTTTATCCCGTTCACTGGAATCAACCGTTTCTAAACGGGCTATTTCAAAGGTAAGCTGCTCAATTTCATCTTCACGAAGGTGCTTGAATATTTCTGCAGATACTTCTGATCCAAGAGTTACCAGAAAAATAGCAGCTTTTTGCCTGCCGCTGATGGTTTTCTTTCCCCCAGTTACATGGCTTGTCTGAATCGGTTTCGCCTGAGCTTTTGCCATGTTTTCCCCCTTAAAAAGCAAATTTAAATTTAATTCATCATTCTTCGGCGATCCAGGTCCTGATAAGTTTTGCAACCTCCTCAGGGTGGTCTCTGGCCAGGCTCATGACATTTTCCTGCATCTCCAGCCTGGCTTTCTCTTCTGCAGAAAGCTCAACCTCGGCTCCTTCTTCTTCAGCAGATTTCAGCGCTGCTTCTCTCATTAACTGCTGCTGGCGGGCAAGCTCTTCCTCTTTGATCCGCTTCCTTCTGGCGACCTCCCGCGCAATCGCTCTGTACGCAAGGGTTATTATGAATATAGAAAACAGTGCGATAAGCGCTGAAACCAGTGTTTTTTTCATCTGTTCTCTTTTCTTCAGATACGCATCTTCAAGTTCAAACTCTTTCGTCCTGTCGAACTGAATATTTTGAACAACAACAGTATCCTTACGGGCAGCATTAAACCCGATAGAGCCCTTTACAATTTCTTCAAAGCTCTTCAGTTCCTCAGGCGTCCGCTCAAAATAATCCCGCTTTATTCCTCCCTCCTGCGTAATTACAGGCTCCCCGTCTTCATCATATACCTTCTTCCATATCCCATCTACCCATACTGCCACAGATACTCTCTGTATTTTATACGGCGCTGATTCAATACTCGAAACCTGCTGGCTCACTTCATAATTTATAACCTCTTCTGTTTTCTCATACCTGGTGCCCTCCCCCAGAGCCTCCTTGTAACCCGGAGGAATGTTCGGTTCTACTCCGGGCGGTCCCTCGGGAACAAAACCCACACCCTCAAAATATTCAGACGTATTTTTCTCACTCCTCACCACATTAATCTCTATTTCTGTCTCGTCGTAAGGTGTTTCAGGGTTATCCTGCCTTTTGATAATTGGAATAAACTCTGTCTTTTCCACCTTTTTTTGATCAAAATCAAGTTCGATCTCCACCGCTACATCAACCTTATCTTCTCCAAGAACAGCTTTTAATTTTTTATCAATTTCACCCTGCATACTCAATCTAAGTCTCTCTTTGATTTTCCACTCTTCCTTCGCCCTTGTGAGATAGGTAATATCCTCATCCGATTCAAAATCTGAAAGGATATTTCCATGGTTGTCCGTGACTACCACACCCTCCGGTTTTAGCCTGTCAACGCCAAACGCAATCAGGCTAACGATGCCCTGGATCTTTTTCTTACTGGTGAGAATATCAGAAAAGGGTGCCGGTGTTATTATTACAGAAGCCGTATATGGCTCTGCGTTATCTAAATACAACTGCGGTTCCGGCATTGTAACCTGAATACTCACATCTTCCACGTCATCCAGCAGTTTAATATGCCGTGTAATCTCACCGATAATAGCCCTTCTCTTATTCACATCCCTTTCAAAATCGGTAGTTGTCCACGCCTGAGTATCAAACAGTTCCCATCCCTTAATTCCGCTTGGCAGTACACCGGCCTGACCGATTTTCATTCTTAGATACGAGCTCGCAGCCTCATCCGTAACAACAATGTATTTTCCGTCTCTGGTTTTATACACTGCATTCCACTCTGTGAGTTTGTTTGTGATCCTCATAAAATCATACTGTTCAAGAGGAGATTGAAAAAGAAGAGCTTCTGTTGTTTTTGAGGAGAATGAGATCAGAAAAAAGAAGCCGACTATTATAAGAGCCGCTATACTGATAAGGATTAACTTCTGAGTCTGATTTAACCTGGAAAATATCCTTTTTGCATTTTCCAGTAATTTCTTAAAAAATGCATCCATTTTCCCCTCCCAATAGGTAAAGCTAATAAAACACTGATCTATTTACCGCATATTAATCAGCTCCCTGTAGGCCTGGGTGGCCCTGTCTACAATTGATTTTGTAAACAGGATTGCTACACGTGCCTTCTCGGCAGCTATTGTTACATCATGAATATCCACTGAATTGGGTCTTACCGCAAGTGCCCTTGTAAGTTCATCTGATTCCCTCTGAAGATCATTTACCTTATAAAACGCATCTTTAAAAGCATCCGCAAAGCTGGTGATAAAATCATCTTCTTTACCTGCTTTCAGCTTATCTTTACTAAATCCGAAATGTGATTTATGTGTTGCTGTTAACGTAACGTTATCGCCCTCAACCTGCCTGAAATTCAGCATTTTATCCCCCGACTAGATTATTTCAAAAGATGATATCTAAAGATGATATCTAAAGATGATATCTAAAGAGTATCCAAACAGACCGCTGCAAACCAATTTATCGACTGCCTATCTCCAGGCCTCTCATGTACATCTGACTTGCATTCTGAATAACAGTAACGTTTGCCTCATAAGCCCTGCTTGCAGATATCAAATCTACCATTTCAGTAACAATATTTACATTTGGGTACTTCACGTACCCTTTGAGCGATCCGGTTATCACTGCATCCGGATGCGTTGGGTCATACACCAGTCTCGATGGAGATCTATCCTCCTCAATTTTTATGGCCCTTACGCCCTCTCCCATACCCCTCCACAGCGCCTGTGGAAGGAACCTTGTCCGAAACTCCAGGTTGTCATTCCTTGGTCTTAAAATCACCCTTTTACGCCGGAATACTTCCCCGTCAGTAGTCCGTGTGGTATTTGCATTCGCGATATTATTCGCAATAACATCCATCCGCAGCCTCTGAGCTGTAAGACCGGTGGATGCGATGTTCATTGTGGAAAAAATTCCCATTCCGGGCTCCTTACTGATCTGCCGGGGATCAAATCACCCGGTTCCAGCTTGCTTACCTCAGTACTATTGAAAGAAGCTTAAAATTATTGTTTACCCGCATAGCCATTGCAATATACCGCAACGCATTCTCCTTCGCGTCGACCATTTCCTTTTCAATATCAACATTATTCCCGTCATTTCTGTAAGATGTCGCGTAATCCAGATGGACAACAGGCTTCACTTCCCTGTAATTTTTTGGTTTGTAAAAGGGTATGTGTCGCTTATCTGTCAGGGCTGCCGGAAAGGGGTGCGGATCATAGGATTTGATCGCCCTCAATAATTCGCTTTCAAAGGCAACCTCTCTTCTCTTGAAGTGCGGAGTATCCACGTTTGCGATGTTGTCCGCATTAACTTCCTGGCGTAATAAAGACACAGACATCGTCCTCTGAAGTAAATCCTGCGTTCTCATAAACCCTGAATTAAGAAACATACACTCATCCCCTTTTCCCGGTGACCGCAAACCAATTCACCCATACTACATTTTCGGATGTTTGAAAAAACCCTTAACAGCTCATAGGATTATTTTTTTAACAACCTGTTAATAGTTACAGAATATATTTTGAAAGATCCTTATTTTCGAGCACCTCCTTAAGCCTGGAGCGAACATAATCCACAGTAACAGGTATAGTTTGACCCTTTAATTCCGGAGCTGAAAAGGACACATCCTCAAGCAGAAGCTCCATTATGGTATACAGCCTTCGGGCGCCTATGTTTTCTGTCTGTGAATTAACAAATGTCGCGATTTTAGCAATCTCCTTTATCGCATCCGGTCTAAAATCGAGCTCAACTCCCTCAGTTTTGAGCAGTGCCGAGTACTGCTTCACGAGCGCGTTTTTGGGCAGAGTCAGTATCTTTTCAAGATCTTCGGTTGTGAGGCTTTTCAGCTCAACCCTTATCGGAAACCTCCCCTGCAGTTCAGGTATCAGGTCAGAAGGTTTGCTCATATGGAACGAGCCCGCTGCAATAAAGAGTATATGATGAGTTCTTACCGCGCCGTACTTTGTGGTCACTGTGGAGCCTTCCACAATCGGAAGAATATCTCTCTGAACGCCTTCCCTCGATACATCAGGGCCGTGGGAGCTTCCTTTAGTCGCTATCTTGTCTATTTCATCCAGGAATACAATCCCTGACTGCTCACACCTCTCAATCGCAATTTTGACGACCTTATCCATATCGATTAGCTTGTCTCTCTCCTCTTCCTCCAGTATTTTTCTGGCTTCTTTTACCATGACCTTTTTCCTTTTCTTCTTTTCAGGAAAAATATTGTTGAACATATTCGAAATATTACTATCCATGTCCTCCAGACCGGTACCGGCAAACATACCCAGAACCTGGGTTTTTGGCTGCTTTACTTCTAATTCAACCACCTTATCCTCAAGCTCTCCCTTTTTCAGCATCTCCCTGAACCGGTCCCTCGTCTTTGTACGCTTTTCATCAGGACTGCTCCCGGCTCTTTCACCGGCCGCCTCCGGCGCGGGACTTTTTCTGGGAAATGAAATTGGAGGAAGCAGTATATCGAGAAGATCTTCCTCCGCCCTCTCTTTTGCGATGGTCTCGACTTCCTCACTTAATTCTTTCTTTACATCATTTACAGATATATTGGTCAAATCTCTTATCATGCTCTCAACATCTCTCCCCACATAGCCGACCTCGGTGTACTTTGTGGCTTCAACTTTCATGAAAGGAGCCCCGCTGATATTTGACAGCCTCCGCGCAATTTCTGTCTTACCGACACCTGTTGGTCCGATCATAATGATGTTTTTCGGAGCCACCTCATCTTTCAAATCTTCGGGCAGATTTTTTCTCCTGTAACGGTTCCTCAGGGCGATCGCGACAGATTTTTTTGCCTTTTCCTGTCCAATTATATACGTATCCAGTTCCGCAACAATCTGGGCCGGAGTTAGTTCATCTTCTGATTTTCCCATGTTATCTCCTCTACTATAATGTTCTCATTTGTATATATGCATATAGAAGCCGCTATTATCAGCGATTCAGTCACCATGTCCTTAACTGACATTTTGATACCTGATTTTAAGAATGCTTTCGCGGCTGCTGTCGCGTACGGGCCCCCGGACCCTATGGCAAGTATGCCGTCTTCCTCAGGCTTTATCACATCACCTGCCCCCGATATAAGAAACATACTTTCTTTATCCGCTACTATCAGCAGGGCCTCGAGCCTCCTCAGAATTTTATCAAGCCTCCACTCCTTGGCCAGTTCGACTGCAGCGCGGGCGAGATCTCCGCTGTACTGATTTAATTTACCCTCGAACTTTTCAAAAAGTGCGAAAGCGTCAGCAGTGGCGCCGGCAAACCCAGCGAGGACCTTCCCTTCGTACATCCTCCGGACCTTCCGGGCATTGCCTTTCATGATAGTTTTCTCTATCGTTACCTGGCCATCGCCTCCCATCGCTATACCGTCTTTACCAAGAACAGCCAATACAGTCGTCCCTTTAATCATATGACCTCCTATCTTGCATGAGGATGATACCTGTCGTATAATGCCTTCAGCCTTTCCATGGTTACATGAGTATAGATCTGTGTAGTCGACAGACTCACATGCCCAAGCAGCTCCTGTACAATCCTGATATCCACCCCGTTATCCAGCATATGGGTGGCAAAGGAATGCCTTATTGTATGAGGTGACATTCTCATTTTTACTGATGCCTTTTTTATTGCATTATTAATGATGTTTCTTATCTGGCGGGTGGAAAGCCTTCTTCCCGAAAGCGATGTGAATACCGCATCCGGACATGTCTGCCTCACATCAAGCCAGTCTTTAATCTTTCCCACCGCAAACTCACCTGCGGGTATCAGCCTCGTTTTATTTCCCTTTCCCCTGAGTGCAACAAGCCCGGTCCTGAAATCTATATCTCTCAGGTTAAGCCCGATCAATTCACTCACCCGTGCTCCGGTACCATATAGAAATGAAATGATCGCAAGGTTCCTTATATCAAGTTGTGAATCCGTGAAGGCACCTGTCAGGATACAAAATATTTCCTCTTTTGGCACCGCCCTTGGAAGTTTTCTCTCACCTTTCGGACTGACCACATTTATAATACTGCTGCCGGTTATTGATCCCTGTTTTATAAGAAACCGGAAAAAGGCTTTTGTGCTTGAGACTCTTCTTGTGAGAGACCTTCTTGATACACCCCGTGACAGCTCAGATGCAAGAAAATCCCTTAGATCATTTTTTTCTATGTCCTCCAATCTCTTTTCATCGAATTCTTTTTCTACATGCCTTAAAAAGAGAACGATATCCTGTATATACCCCAGAATCGTATTATCCGAACGATTTATAACTTTTAGATATTTATAGAACTGTGTCACCTCTTTACTGAACTGAATTTTTTCACTACTTTGCAGGAGATTTTCCAAACTCATTTTCACACCTTAACTGTCATTTGTTCTGCCTTATCCTTTTTCAGGGGCTCTTTGTATCCGCACTCCTCCCTCAGACAGACGAGGAATTTTTCTCTCTGAACAGCCTTCTGTGTCATAACGCTCCCGCACCTAAGGCAGTTTTTCTCTGATGGTTTATCCCATACCATGAAATCACATTCAGGATAATTGCTGCACCCGTAGAATGTCCTTTTCTTTTTAGTTTTCCTTTCTACAACGTACCCGTCACAATCAGGCCGCGGACATTTCCCGAGAGGAAGAGGCTTCGCGTTTCTGCAGTCCGGAAAGCCGGGGCATGCAAGAAAAAAGCCGTATCTTCCCAATTTCTTAACCATTTTTCTACCGCATTTTTCACACACATAGTCAGTAGGTTCATCAGTTATCCCTTTATAACTCTCCAGTTCTTCCTTTGCGTTTTCTACTTCTTTTATAAAGGGGTAATAGAAATCCTCAAGAAGCCTCACCCAGTCCAGTTTACCTTCCGCGATTTCATCCAGCTTTAATTCCATATTGGAGGTAAACTCTATATTGAGCAGAGCTGAAAAATTTTTACTCAGAAGTCCATTCGTGAGCTTCCCCAGAAATGTCGGATTAAACTGCCTGTTATCTCTCTTAATATAGTACCTGTTGATAAGTGTTGTTATTATGGGAGCATAAGTACTCGGCCTGCCTATGCCTGATTCTTCAAGAAATTTAACAAGTGTGGCATCGGTAAAACGTGGCGGAGGTTCAGTAAAATGGACCTCTTTTTCTACTCCGGAAGGCACCAGTTTCTCACCCACAGACAGAGCAGGAAGCACCTTTTCCGAAGCTTTGCCGGCAGGCTTCACTGCCTTTAAAAACCCTTCAAAGAGCACAGTCTGTCCGTTCGCGCGGAAGATACCGCCGTCTGCTTTGATATCAACACTCACCTGTTTAAGTACCGCCTCGGCCATCTGTGAGGCTAAAAACTGCTCCCAGATAATGGTATACAGTTTTAGCTGATCCCTGCTTAAATCAGGCTTCATCAAAGAGGGAGTCCTGAACACAGAAGTCGGGCGGACACCTTCGTGGGCATCCTGTGAGCCTTTTTTATTTTTATACTCGTTCGGCTTTGACGGGATATACTCACCGGAAAATTTTTTCTGAATGAACCTGCCGGCCTCCACCTGTGCCGCCTGTGATACCCTGACAGAATCTGTCCGCATGTATGTAATCAGCCCGACAGGACCCTGTTCAAGATTTATTCCTTCATAAAGCTGCTGCGCTATTATCATCGTCTTTCGAGATGCGAAGCCAAGCTTTGAGCCGGCTGCCTGCTGCATCGTGCTCGTTGTAAAAGGAGCCGGTGGTTTTCTCCTTCTTTTCTTTTCATCAACTGCTGTAACAATAAAATCTTCGTTTTTTACGCTTTCCAGTATACGGTCAGCTTCCTCTTCAGATTTTATATCGATCTTTCTTTCGTCAAAACGAATCAGCTTTGCATAAAAAGATTTTTTACCTTTTTTAAATTCCGCTTCAATTGTCCAGTATTCTTCAGATATAAAACGTTCAATTTCTTCCTCCCTCTCACAGATTGCTCTCAATACAACACTCTGCACCCGCCCTGCTGACAGACCCTTCTTTATCTTTTCCCAGAGCAGTGGAGAGAGACTGTACCCGACAAGCCTGTCGAGGATTCGGCGGGCCTTCTGTGCATTCACCAGCGATTTATCAATGTCCCTGGGACGCTGAATTGCTTCCTGAATCGCTTTTTTCGTAATCTCGTTAAAAACAATACGTTTTATGTTTAAATCAGGGTTTACCTTTTCAAGAGCATTCTTAATATGAAACGAGATTGCCTCTCCTTCCCGGTCACTGTCAGCGGCAAGGAAGATCTCTTCACTCTTCTTTGCCTCTCTTTTCAGTTCATTTAATATCTTTCCTCTTCCTCTTATGGTTATGTATTCAGGTTTAAAGGCTCTATCAACATCAACGGCAAGCCTTGACTTGGGAAGATCGATAAGATGCCCCATTGACGATTTAACTGTGAAGTCTTTCCCAAGGTATTTTTTAATTGTTTTAGCCTTCGTGGGCGATTCAACAATCACAAGCGATTTCTTATTTCCCATACCTGTACACTCTCGAAAATATTTTTCCAGGATACTGAACAACAGCACCTTTTAACTCCAGCAGCATGAGCGCGGATACAATTCCAGAGACGGGGGCATTCAGCACATTCTCGATTTCTTCAATACTTACTCTTCCCTCACCAATTACCCTGAGAATATCATGCTCGACAGGAGAATAGGATAATGTACTGCATTCTGTTTTATAGTCAAAATCTTTTCCCAGAACGGAAAGTATGTCTGAAGCGTCTTCCACAAGATGCGCGCCTTCCTTAATCAGCCTGTTATTTCCGCCGAAGGATTCAGATGCCGCCAGTCCGGGGAAGGCCATCACCTCCCTGCCGTGATCCAGAGCGTACATTGCCGTTATTAGAGCCCCCGAAGTTTGAGAGGCTTCGACAACCGCAACCCCCAGTGATAGTCCGCTTATTATCCTGTTTCTCATTGGAAAATTACGTTTAAAGGGAGTTGTACCCACAGGAAATTCAGTAATCAACGCACCCTCACTTTTTATCCTTTCATACATCTCCCTGTTATCTCTGGGATAAATGATATCTATCCCGTTTCCCAGAACAGCGGCTGTCATACCACCGTTGTCCAGCGCTCCTTTATGGGCATAGTAATCTATTCCCGATGCAAGACCGCTCACTACAACTGAACCCGCTTTTGAAAGATCCCTTGCCACACTATAGGCTATTGTTATGCTGGAGTTCGAAGCCTTTCTCGCGCCCACTACTCCCACCGGACACTCCATGTTTAATATATCAATTTTTCCCTTCACAAAAAGTACAACCGGAGGATCGTATATATACTTCAATCTCGCCGGATATTTACTGCTGTTTAAATCGATAATAAATATATTGTTGTCCCTGTAATAACAAAGCTCCCTCTGTACATTCGCCCGTTCTTTCTCTATATTAAAGAGCTTTCCATTTATCTTGAATGGTTTATTAAAAATATCTTCAGCCTTTTTTCCGGCTGAAAATATTGCAGACGCATTTTTATATCTTTCAATAAGATCAAATTTCTGTTTTGGAGTGTAGTTCGTAATCCTGTTGAAAAATAAAAGTGCTATTACTTCTTCATCTCTCATTGCTTCCCATTTCCCTGTTGATACGTATAATATTTTCTTCCGCTTTCTTTTTTTTAGGTGAATTACGGGGAAGTATTCTTGTCAGAGCAATATATTCACCAAGCGACTTATTCAACTCGCCAATTTCATAATAAAATCTTCCCAGAGCAAAATGGGCACCGACATGCTTCGTTTCGTGCAGAAGTATCTTCTGCATTTCCCCTATAGCCCCGCCCACCTCATCAAATCCGAAAAATAAAAGCAGTCCAAGCCCGTAACGCGCCTCCGTTAAATCAGGTTCTAATTCCAGTGTTTTCAGATAGTACTGTCTCGATTTAGAAAAAAAATTATCTCTTTCCTCATACTCGGAAGCCGCGAGACCCAAAAAATAATAACACTCTCCAAGGTCCTTTTTAATGAAAGCATTGTACGGCTTGAGAAATTCTGATTCTAGAAGAGCCTCTTCAGCCAGATAATAGCTCCCGAGTTCTAAATATTTTTTCCCGAGAACTCTACTGGCGCTCTCAAGCAATCTAACAGCCTGTATTTTTCTATTTATTGTCCTTCGGAGCTCACCCCTGACTCTATCCAGCTCACCGGTGTCTTTCCTCTGCCTGGCAAGTGCCTTTTTAGCTTTCGCGATAGCTCTTCTATCTTCACCGCTATCGCAGCTTGAAATAAAAAAGATCATAAAAAGAAGACTAAAAGAAACAAACCAGTTTCTAATATTCACTATTAGTCTCCAGATATTCAAGCACGTCTCTCTTCATGAACCGCCTGTGCTTTCCTGAACCTACTCTGTATACTCTGATTTTTCCCTCATTAGCATACCGTCTCAATGATGTGCAGCTAACCCCGACAAGTTCAGCTGCCTCTGTAATGGTAAGCATCCTGTTCAGCTCTCTATCCAGGAGTACGTTCTTTAATCCTTCAGTATAATTACTGCTCATAATCACCTCATGAAAAATACTCTTTCCCCGTTATCATGACAATTATTATAATAATAGTAGATTTTTATAATATATTATAAGTTATTTCAATCATTATTATAATATAATATAATAAATTGTCAATATATATTACTCTTTTTTTATTGCTCTCTTTTTATTGAAACAATTTAAATAGAATATTTCTTCCAAAAAATCATGAAGAATCAAACGGTTTATGGTTTAAGGGGAACTGTATAACGCGAAACCAATCCGGGAAGGAATAAGGTTTTCCGGGGTTCGTAACTTCATAAAGTTACTTTTTAAGGTTTTATCTATTAATAGCTGGTACTTCGTACCAGAGGAAGCGGGTATTTCGTACCAGCCCTCTCCGGTATTTTAATACCGGCTATATTGCTACAAAACGAATAATCAAGTATAAACCATAGGCGAGAAATAAATCTCATCATGATTGATAGATTTACTTGCCTATTATTCAGCCTCCCCGGGCGGTGCGCTCCGGCTAATTAGTGCCTGACCGAAAGGCCTAATTTTTAAATCAACGGTTTTCTTTTAATTTTTCATGAGCTTTCATCTTCAACTTCTTCTCTTTTGCTTTCAAATCAGTCTCAAACTTCTGTGACCAGAGCTCAATTCTCTTCCCGACATTCTGCACTTCCTCAGACTCATTAAAAAGAATATGTATCCTCTTTAAAGCCTTGAGATAATCGATTGCTTTTTTCATATCATCCGCGGTCTGATTGGTTAATTCGTACTTTTCTCTATACCTGTTACTTGCTTTAATTAAAAATTCCTTCACAAGATATAAATAATCGTACCGTTCGTTGAAACCCTCCTCACGCGGGTCATTCTTTGCCTGAAAGGTCCGAAAATCAAAGAGATTCTTCGCTATTACTGAAAATCTCCCCTCAATTTCTACAAAACTCCACTTCCACTTTGAATTTTCTCCATACCTGTCTGCCAGGAGTGATACCGTATATCCAATTTTTCTCACAAGTTTTATTCTCTCTGCATCCGAAAAGCTGTCAAGAGACTTTAACAGCTCATAATTTTCTCCAAGCGGCATATCGATATAATTAGAAACAACTGCTTCCAGGATGATTATCGATTTGTATAAACTTTTTCTTCCCTTATCAAGGTAGGATTCATTTTTATACCCTAAAAGGCTCAGGCTTAAATCAGTCATTGCGCAGTATATGGAAACTAGATCAACATAGTGAGACGCAACTCTGATCTTATTTAGATTTTCATTTTCATCCTTTTTTATTTCTAAATGTTTTATCTTCTGATTGATTTCATCAACCTTATTTTTAAGGTATACAACTTCTACACTGAACCTTTTCTTATCCTTTATAATTGCAGCCATTTTATTACCCCTGTTGTATTATACCCTCACATCGACATGTCTTCCCAGGTCTTCCTCTATATTTTCGGTATTTTTACTTCCGTTAACTTCCTCAGTCTGTGCTTCAACGTTTTCCTGAGCCGGCGGACCGGCAACACCGAGGCCGTAAACGATATCCTGCATAGGAGGTGCAACATATGAAGCATCAACTATATCACCCATCGATTTCTCCTTAAACCATATTCACCAGCGAGGAGCAAATAATATTGCTCATTTGCCAAAGTGGTAATCCTTAAACAGAAAAATGTCTGCCTCATTTTTATCTAGATATTTTAATTCAATCTTATAGGGCAAATAATACTTTCCGTAAGATTTATAGCTGTTTTCAGCCTGTACAAAGGGGGTTCCATCCAGATAAAAGACAGCCTTCTTTATGACCCACATTTTTTTGTCCAGAGAGAAAAGGGCATAATTATCATCTCTTTCTTTTTTTCCCGGATCCCAGGCCTGAACAATCACAAATTCTTCATTCTCTTTATAGAAATCCACTTTGTTGTTATCAATAATCTGTTTAAATTCAACAGGATTCTGGACCTTTGAAATACCTGAAAATTTAAAATATTCCTCATACATTGAAAAGAGCGTCGCATACTCACTCTTAATATTTTCAATGATGATTTTTACTCCCTCTCCTTTTGCAAATTGTATTTTCACTGCCGGGGCGCCCTCTCCGGTTAATATGTCTTCAGGAAGTTCCTCAAGGGCTTCTTTAAACTTCTTATTCTCAATCTCTACCGTATATGAAGAGGGTGTAGTCTTTTCCGCCATCTTCACAATGTTTTTATAAATTTGCAGTATCCTCTCCTGAGAATAACCTAACACGCCGTAAAACAGTATTGAAACAAAAATCATACCGGATATTAACCACTTTTTCAATTTTCCAACCCTCAAGTAAAATTAGCTTTTCTGGTTTTATCTATTAATATTCTGATATTATGTACCATAATTTATTGCTGTAAAACAAATAAAGAGGCGAGAAATAAATTCTCATAATGATTTACAAGTTTACTTGCCTATAACCATTATAATCCAAACAGAAAAATTCTCAAAGGTTTTTTTCTACCCCTGTGTTTATTTATTTTCCTTTTATCATTTCACCCGCCTGTTTTATTGCCGCCTCACTGATGTTTTTACCGCTGATCATCTGTGCTATCTCTTCGACTTTTTCTTTACCGTTGAGTATTTTAACTTTCGTAACAGTACGCCGTTCTCTGCTGACTTTTTCCACACGTACATTCAAATCACCTTTTGATGCAATCTGTGCCTGATGGGTTATACATAGAATCTGTTTCAACTGTGAAAGATCACTCAGCCTGTCTCCGACAGCCCACGAAACTTTTCCGCCAATTCCAGCATCAATCTCATCAAAAACAAATGTCCTGATTGGGTCAACATTGCCAAGCACTGTTTTTATAGCTAACATTATCCGTGAAAGTTCCCCGCCGGAGGCAACACCTTTGAGGGGCAGCAGAGGTTCACCAACATTGGTGGAAATTAAAAACTCAACATGGTCAAGCCCGCCGGGCGTTAAACCATACTTTTTTCCATCAATAACAACCGGACCACTATCAGATTCCCTGTACGCAATATTCACCTTAAACCCGGCTTTATTTAAACTTAAAAAAGAGAGCTCACTTTTTATACTCTCTTCGAGTGTGTACGCGGAAACCCTTCTCTGCGCGGAAAGAGATAGAGCATATTTCGCGGCATTCTTAAGCCCTTTTTCCAGCTCTTTTTTCAGTGCCTTAATTACATCCTCATTAACCTCAAGGTCTTCAAGCTCCCGCCCGCATTTCTGTCCGTACATTAAGATATCATTTATGGTATCTCCATACTTTCTCTTTAAATTTTTTATAAGCTCCAGCCTTGATAATATCCTGTCAAGTTTCCCCGGTTCATACTCAATGCTGTCAATATAATTTTTTAAATTGATAGCAGTATCTTCGATCACCAATTTTGAATTCTCCAGATCAGAAGAAAATCCATCAATATCAGAAGAACAATCCTTAACTTTATTTATCTCTGAAAGTGCGGTTTCCAGCATCGTCAGGGCAGACGTGTCGTTCAGCTTAAGACAATTATACGCGTTTGTTACAGAGGAGACCAGTTGCTCATAATTCTTTAAAACTCTATATTCTTTCTCCAGTTCTTCATCTTCATCCTCAACTAACTTTGCCTGATCGATTTCTTTCAATGAATATTTGAGGATGTCTATTCTTCTTTCTTTTTCCCTCTCATCTATGGTATGCTTGGTAATGTCATTCTTCAGATCAACGATCCTTTTATAACTTTTCCTGTAAATTTCAAGTTCATTCTTAAGTTTTCCATAACGATCAAGCAAAAGAAGGTGGTTCTTTACATCGAGGAGAGATTGATGCTCACCCTGGCCGTGAATATCAATGAGAAGGCCCGTTATTTCCTGCAGGTCTTTTACCGTGACCTGAAGTCCGTTAACAAGGCTTTTTGAACCGCCGGTCATGGAAAGAATTCTCCTGACAACGATGCTCCCTTCGGTCTCACACTCAATCCCCCTCTGCTTCAACATCTCGTATACAGGGTGACCGGTTTCAATCTGAAACCTCCCTTCAACAATGCAATGATCTTCCCCGGACCTTATAAAAGAAGCTTTCGCTTTATCTCCGAGAACAAGGCCCAGTGCCCCGACAATTATCGATTTCCCGGCTCCAGTTTCGCCGGAAAGAATCGTTAAATTTTCACTGAAAACAATAGTCAGATCATCGATAAGTGCATAATTTTTTATGTAAAGCTCTTTTAACATTTCACCCCTTCCAGTAGAGCTTTTCGCTTACAATATCATAAAAACTTCTTTTTCCAAGTGAGATCAGTTTTGTCACCTTTTTTGATTTTTCAATATGTATGTAATCCATGTACTCCAAATCAAACGCAACCTGCCCGTCAATCGTTCCTATAATTTCTCTGTCTTCAGACAATACCTTTATCTTTATGTTGTCCTCCGCGGGAACAATAAGGGGCCGGGCACCCAGAGAATGAGGGCATATAGGGCATATAGCAAACGCGCTCATAGTGGGCGCCAGAATGGGGCCTCCGGCTGCAAGAGAGTATGCTGTTGAGCCTGTCGGCGTGGCTACGATTATTCCATCCGCTCTATAATTGCCTATATTTTTATTCCCGCTTGAGACATCCAGCTGAATGAGCCTGGATATGCCCCCCGTATTGATTACCAGGTCATTAAGTCCTGTAGATTGATACAAATGCGCTCCGTCCCTGACCACATGGACATCCACCATGATCCTTTCCTCAAACTTATATTTATCAGCAATAATACATTCGATGCACTCAAGTATTTCGTTTTCTCTGAACTCCGTTATGAAACCAAGCCCTCCCAGATTAATCCCCACAATCGGAACTCCGTGTTGTGAAAAAATTCTTGCGGCGTAGAGGAGCGTTCCATCCCCTCCAAAGGTAACACAGAGATCACTATTAGGAATTCTTTCCCGAACCCTTTCCTTAATAACACCCTCTTTTGAAACTATGACAAAATATTCAATGGATTTTGATTTCAGGTAGGTAATAAGGGTGTTCGAAGGTTCCCGGGTTCTTGGGCTTTCATCCTTTAAAACAATTCCAACAAGGTTCATCTTATTTTCCATATTTTATTTAACCTTCATAACAAAAATTTATGCCTTTTTCTTTCATTATTTTACAATTTTCTCCACGGTTTTTAAAGTATTGTCCTTATCCCTTTAACGATGTTCCCGATATCCTCCTGTGTAAGGGTAGGATAAATCGGTAAAGCTATTAACTTCCGGTACATCTCTTCTGTATTTATGTATTTCCTGGTCTCGAGATTCAAGTAAGAGTGCAGCGGCTTTTCTACTCCTCTTTTTACAGGAATGCCGTAACGTTTAAAAGACCGCATACAGTCTATTAAAGGGGTCTCGGTTTTAACAACATAACTTGAATATGACAGCTCCTTTCCTTCATCACGACCGACCAGGGTGCATCCCGAAGCCATGACAGCCTCATCATAACATTCTCCAATCTTCCTCCTGATATCCAGTATTTTTTTCAGCTGGGTCAATTGGGAGATCCCAAGAGATGCGTTAAAATCATTCATCAGGCAATCTGTTATGGATATTTCATCTTTGAGCGACCTGATCAAACTACCCAGCCTTTTATCCATTGAAGCGGCCAGGCCCCCGCTGCCGGTAGTAAGAATTGCATTGTCGTTAAAATTCATGGTAACAAAAGTTCCAAATCTCCCTATAGGTTTTCCGTTTACCGCAGAGCCAATTGAACCATCGATGTCTTCGATCACAGGGAGACAAAAATCGTGATACCTGGAAATATCATGCGGTATCCCGAACATTTGAGGAATTATTATACAGCGGGCATTCTTATTCAATATCTTCCGGATCCCATCAAATGATGGCAGTAAGGAATCTTCATCTAAATCAATTAGCACAGGCTTTAAACGGCATTTCCTTATACTGTACAAAATCCCGTACCTTGCAAAACTCGGAATTATTATCTCATCACCCGGAGATGCTCCCAGCAAATGAAAGAGACTTTCAAATGAGTTAAAATAAGTGTTGAAAACAGCCACATTGATTAAATTTAACTCCTTGCTGAGCATCGACGAAAAAGTTTTTAAATAATCTCCAGGACTGAGGTCATCTTTAATCATACAGTATAAAACAGATTCAAGATCTTTTTTACCAATCATGGGTTTATTAAATTTTATCATTTGACCTCACCGATGCCTATAATCAAAATGTATTCATTTGTACCAGCACCCTCCGGTATTTTAATACCGGCTTTATTGCTGCACAGAATAAAGATGCAAGAAATAACTTCTCATAACGATTGACAGTTTAGTTGCCTATTTATTCAAAGCAGAATCGCCGGCTTTCATTCTTATTCTGCTCCTCAGTACACCTTTATCAACTGACGAAGCGATAAAGCAATTTCGCGAAACCTTAAACCCTTTCGGGATTTCAACATTCTGCCCGATCAGTGTTACACCTCCATGAATAAGCCCGGGATAAAGTGCATTGGCGCCTGTAGAGTCATCCTCACCGATGCGCGCGCTTTCTCCAATGTTCGGTGATACCCTTGGAAATAGCTCGCCATTATCACACACTATCGTATTTTGGACCACAGCTCTATCTCCAATGTAATTATTATTCATAATAATTGAATTCATTACACGGGCATGCTTGCCGACTTTGACATTAGAAAACAGGATCGAACTCTCCACATAACCCTCTATTGTGCATGAGGATGAAATGTGAGAATCCTTTACAAAACCTGTTCCAGCTATCCGGGACAGGCTCTCTTCATTCATCGACGCAGAGGGTGGGTAAAACCGCAGGCGGCTGAATTCCTTGATATTTTTCAGCATTGAAAAATGGACGGTATAGTAATCAAAGGCTGTTTCTAATTTCATGAGCCGGGTGTTGTATTCGATACTTTTTGCTGAATTGGCAAGGGTCTCTTCAAGGATTCCCCATGTTTGATCCACTTTCGAGGAAGCCTGATCAATACCCGCTGCAAGGGCCTTCATCTTTCTGGTAAAATTCATTTCCCTCAGATAAAATCCAATCGTATCCTTGTTCCTGGTCACAATCTTATAATTCTGGGCGGGCAGCGCTGTTAAGAACTCTGTAAAATTTTCCCATTCAGGGAAGAACAATCCATCCGCCCGCAAAACGATCATAGCTTCATTTTTTTTTAATTTCAATAAATTGAGAAGCGACAGATACACATCAGATTCACTGATGATTCTGATTTTATTTGAATTGTAAGTATATACCAGATGGTCCTTTATTCCTGTCATGTCCCTGTCGGATAAGACCAGAATCCTGTTTAAAACAGATGAAATTAATGGACCGATATAATAATCAATGATTTTATTTCCGCCGAAAACAGGAACAAGAGACTTCTCTCTGTAATCCGTTATTGATAACAATCCCTGTTCTTTTTCCTTGATGAAGATTAATGCTTTCAATTGCGTCATGTTAATTTTTCCAGAAGAGCTTTTCGATATAAACCGATACCCTGAAAACAGGAACCATCCACAGTTTTTTAAAGCGATAAGGATTAGGAATCTCCCGTTTTGAGACTCTGTCAATGCTCAATCCCTTTTTATAGGCTGAGACGTTTTTTATATTCCCCGCAAAAAGATCAAACAACCCTTCAATAAGGATGATGAGTCCGGCGTTTATTACCTTCCTGTTTCTAATAACCCAGATCTCTTCTTCCGGAGATCCGAGCCCAATGAAAAAGTAGTCAGGCGAAGCCTTCCCGATGGCCGTGATAACGTTATCATGTTCAAGCTTTCCATAATTGCCTCTATACCTTCCGAGTACAAAGAGTTTTCCTATTTCTCTTTTAATATTATGATAGGCTTTATCAATTGTATGCCCTTTCCCGCCAAACAGGTACACCTTCTTTCCAAGTTCAGCAGACTGCATCATCAGCCTTTTAACAAACAGGGAAGGCTCTATTACTTCCTTCAACGGCCTCTTTAAAAATCTTGCGGCCCAGTGAATATACTTACCGGTTGGAATTATTAGATCAGCTCCCTCCAGAAACATCCTGATGTACCGGGTTCTTCTTGCCTTCATTAATAAAGGAAGAGAAAGGTGAACGATTGTATGGCATTCACTATCACGGACAAAATCTTCAACCCTGGAAACAGCATCTTCTGTTGATAAATTATTATATGGAATTCCGAGTATTCTCTCTCTCTTCATCTCTTTGCCTATTTACCTGAGTAATATAATCTAATAAAACCTGTACCGACAATTGCAGCTGTTTCGGATTTAAGAACAAAGTTTCCCATTGATACCGATATCCCATTTAACTCTGAAATAACCTTGATTTCATCCGCTGAAAAACCGCCTTCAGGACCAAAGAAAAGATGAAATTTCATATCACCAGAAAAATCGATGGAATCCAGAAAAGATTTAATGTGAAAGCTGGATCCGGATGTGCTGAACAAGATTACATTTTGACTTTCATCAATCTTCAAGCTGCTCTTAATTTCAGCAAATTCAACCGCCGGTTTAATCTCCATGATCATTTCAGAGCCTGAAACCTTCGAACTCTCCTGTGCAATCCTGCACCACCGATCCCTTCTCTTTTCACAGGCATTTATAATCGGTACTGTTCTGCTGGTTTTAAGAGGAAAAAGCGCTTCCACTCCAAGCTCACTCAGCTTTGATACAATGAAATCCATCTTTCCTGATTTCAATAATCCCTGATAAACACATATCCGTGCATGTCTCTTGATATTTACTTTTCGACGGCGTACGATATCACAAACAAGCTTTTTTTGAACAATATCTATAACTACAAGCTCATATTTATTCTGGCCTATGACAGCATCCAGCCTGTTTCCTTTTTTAACTCTTCTTACATTCTTTAAATAGTGATAATTTCGGCCGCCAATATACACCCTGTTATCTATTATACAACCGGCATCTAAAAATAAATTCTTCACAATAAGATATTCACTTCATTATATTTTAGTCAATTTTTAAAAATGAATATTTATTTTTAATATTGAAAAAATAATAATAACAATATACACTATATTTAAAAATGGAAAAAGTATTAACACCTAAAGAAAGGATCTTTCTCATCAGAAAAGGAAACGAGCTTTTTAACAGTGGAAATGTCGAAAAGGCGGAAAGAATATTTTTAACAACAGCTTATAAAGACGGCCTGATAAGAGTGGGCGATTATTACTATTTCGAAAAAAGAAACATCTTTAAAGCATTAAACTTTTACCTTGAAGCAAAATATGAAAAAAGAATTCGTGAGCTTACCGAACGTATAGCATTGGTACTGAAAAAATGGCTCAACGAGGATAAAAATAGCAAATAATTGAGGCTGTCCCACAACCTCTTATTAGGCTGTCCCATACAACAGATTGTGCTTTTTGTGCTTTTTGTGCTTTATTTTATACAGTCTCCTAGCTTTACCTATTGTGTCTAAATAGCTATTGTATATGTTAAGGGCCAGTCTGAATGAGATCAAAGAAGGTCACATGAAAAAACAGAAAAAAGGTTATGAAAATTGGCAGAAGATACCTGAACTTTCCAAATCCGGTTATCTCCTGTTAAGGGAAAAACGGTTCAAGGAAGCAGAAAATGAGTTTCAAAAAATTCTCGATATTGATAAAAAAAATATTTACGCCATAGTGGGAATGGGGGATATAAAAAGAAAACAAAGATTATTTGAGGATGCTGTGGATATTTATGAACAGGCACTCACCGTGGCGCCTTTAAACAAGTTTGCGCTCATAGGTCTCGCGGATACGTATCGGGGTCTTAAAAGGATAAACGATGCTATCGGTGTGTGGGAAGAGTACCTGTCTTACAGTGATAATGAATATGATATAGCTATTCTTTCACGGCTTGGTGATACATACCGAAAAACCGGCCAGCAGAAAAAGGCACTGGAAAAATATAATAAAGCATATTCTATTGATGCAAAAAATCCGTACGTACTCTCAGGCCTCGGGCTACTGTATTTTGAGATGAACAATTTCAATAAATCACTGGACCACTGGAAACAGCTTCTCGAAATTGAGCCGGATGATGTAAAAGTTTTGACAAATATCGGTAACTGTCACCGAAAATTAAGGGATTTTAACGGCGCGCTCAAATATTTTTATAAAGCTCTTAAATTAGAGGACAAGAATTTTTACGCGCTTTACGGGATCGCGGATTCCTACAGAGGGCTGAAAGATTACGATAAAGCCAATGAATACTGGCGGAAAATTCTGGAAAATGACCCCGATAATAAAAAGATTCTCACCCGTCTCGGCGATTCCTATCGAAATCTCAGGAATTTGAAAAACGCGCGCTTCTACTACAAAAAAGCCATCGAAAGAGAATTTGATTATTACGCAATCCTGGGCCTGAGTATAGTGGATAAAATGGAAAAGAATTACGATGCTGCCGTTGAAAATCTGTCTCAACTTGAAAATTTATCAGGCTTAAACATACAGATCACCCTTCAGCTTTCAGAATGCTATGTTGAAATGAATAAAATAGAAATGGCAAAAGAAGTGCTCGGCAAGGCCTTGCAAAAAGGTATTAATAATGAAGAAATAAAAAATAGACTGAAGATATTAAAACACCAAAAATGATGACTCCTTCTTCTTTTTTCAGCCGGGCCCGTGACCGGTGCCCTGAAAAACACACATGAATAATCCCGGTACAGAAAAAAAGGAAAAAAAGAGCATCCTGGGGATGACCCTCAGAGACCTGAAACTCTACTGCCGCGCCCTTGGTCATAATGAGTTCCATGGAGATCAGATTTTTAAATGGATATATTACAGGCTGGCTGATGATTTTAACGAAATGACAGATGTTCCTAAAAATCTGAGGGAAAAGCTGGAAAATATATTTTTACTAAATTATTTAAAGCCTCATAAAACACTCACCTCTCATGATAAGAGCACAATAAAATACAGCTTTCTCCTTGAAAGAGATACCGGGATAGAGGCTGTCGTTCTTTTTGATAAAAATAACCGTACCTCATTCTGTATATCCTCACAGGCAGGCTGTCCCATAGGATGTATATACTGTGCCACCGGGAAAATGGGATTTATAAGAAACCTGACAGATGGGGAAATTATTAATGAAGTTTTTTCACTTATCAAGCTTCATAAAAAACCGGACAGTGTCCTCTTTATGGGTATGGGTGAACCTCTTCTAAATTACAACAATGTCACAAGAGCGATAGAGCTTCTTCAGTCTGCCCAAATTGGGGCCAAAAAAATAACAGTTTCCACTTGCGGTATAGTAAAAAAAATATACGATCTCGGCCTTTCAGGTTTAAGGCCGAGGCTGGCAGTGTCAATTGGCTCGGCTATCGAAGAAAAAAGGAAAAAGATTATACCCCTTTCAAAGGACAATGATCTTCAATCCCTTAAAAAGGCAATCAGGTTTTACAGGGAAAAAACAAGAAGGAGGGTCAGTATTGAATATACACTGGTAAGAGGAATCAACGATACAGTTTCTGATGCCCGTGCCCTTGCCGCCTTTGCGAGGCATACCGGTACCCATGTAAACATAATCCGGTTCAACCCTGTAGCCGGGACAGACCTCTCGGTGCCTGATAAAGGGACTGCGAGTAAAGTTAAAAGGATCCTTAAAGAACGCGGGATCGAGGTTTCCGAAAGATACAGAAGGGGAACTGATATAAATGCGGCATGCGGCCAGCTTGCGTCACATTGATTAAAATTATCGGATGCGGCATGCAGTCAGCTCGTATCGCATCGAAAGAAGTAAATATTTTATCTTGATTTCATACTAAATATATATTATCAGTATAGGTATAACGAGTATATCGCGCGGGCCCATGAAAAAGGCATTGGAGAAATTGAAGGATATTCCAGAAAAACGGTTATTCTGTGATCAGGCAGTTCCTTTCAGAATACAAGAAAATATGACTGTTACTCCATGAATCGACGCCAGGCAAAAACAATAAAAAAGTTACGTATAGCCTCTCAAGCTCTATTTTTCGGACTTTTTATATATATATTTTTAACATCTCTTGACCCCTTCTCGACAGCCTAAAACCCGTTCCTGCAGTTTGATCCGCTCATCCTGCTTACACACCTTCGGTTTCAATTAAAAATTATTCTTCCGGTTGCCGGAATACTGACACTTACACTCATTACAGGCAGATATTTTTACGGCTGGGTTTGCCCCATGGGCTCACTTATTGATATTCTTGATCTGCTTTTAAAGCCAGTTCGAAAATTAAACCCCTTTTCAAATTCACTTTCTTTTTTAAAAAAATGGTTACAAGAATTTTCCCCTTCCCTGTTTGTTCTCGGAATAATATCAGTAACTGTATTTTTTACACCCCCGGTTTTGCAGTTCTTTCATCCGAACATATGGATTATCAGAATAGTTTCTCTTTCAAGCCCGGGCATAGCTTTTCTCGGGTTACTAACTATTTTTTCGCTGTTTTCCAGAAGACTATGGTGTATCTACCTGTATCCCCTTGGCGATCTCTACGGGTTAATATCCAGAGTTTCGATCTTCAGGCTCTCAATAAACGAATGCTCCGGATGCAGACAGTGCGAAACATGC
>SDBS01000713.1_pt1 | contig 33002 bp, 39 predicted proteins | sample 2277091 | NCBI WGS metagenome assembly SDBS01 (sample SAMN10404972, study PRJNA504765) | marine sediment metagenome | isolation source: marine sediment core GS10_PC15, 163 cmbsf | place: Arctic Ocean: Southern Knipovich Ridge | collected 2010 | reverse complement strand
ACAGCAACACCCCTTTTACGGGGTGTTAAATTATTTATCAATTGACATCTGCTATTGCGTATCTTAGTATGTGGGTAGCACACTTCTAGACAAGGAGAAAAACAATGCTAGATGACTTAGAGATAATCCTTTTCGCAATTTTTTCCTTCATTTTATTCATGGTCATGTTACTTCTCGGAATTATCGGAAATAATATTTGGCAAAACAGAGCAGATATTATACTCGATGTACGGCAGAAAATCGCAGCAAAACGGACTGAGCACCGCATCGAACGCTTTGCATGTGTGAGAGATGAACTTCCTGTTGCCAAAACATACGCACTAGAACTTTATAACGAGAGGCTGGAACGAGAACTTTGGGAGAGGTACCATCCAGAGCTAAGAGGTATCAACCCTTACTCAACACATCGATACCACGAACTAGAGGCACGATATCGATATGAAAGATTACGAACAGAATGGAACCGGCTCAATCGATCGAGTTTTAGTTTACTCATCGGCACTCCGATTGCCTCACACTTCTACCTCGAGAGTGAACTTCCTCTAGATCTGCCACTAAATTCTGATGCGGTCTGTCCCGATTTGGGACCGACCGCTTTTTCTTTGCATAATCCATCTAACTATTTCACAAACTGCGTAACAACCCTCTTCTAGGGGCATTTTATTCAACGGGTCCAAACTTCTGCAACACCGATCTATATATACGTAGTATTCGTTTAATTTCCTCTCGATCCCCTTTGTATCCTTCTTGATCCATCTTCTCAATCAACTCTGAGCGATCTTTTTTAAGTTCTTTGATACCAGGCACTTCTTCCTCTCCAATCTCAGCAAATACTTGTTCTGCATTAAATCCTTTGTATCCTGCCGCACGCAATGTTTCTAAAAGCAGTGCATCAGCCTGATTAAATGCTTCTTCCCATAATGCAGAATTAGGACTTTTTATTTTTTCCAAAATATTACCCCATACCTTTTTAGGTTTCTGCTCAGCCACGCTCTTATAATCACTGATTTTAATACCGTGTTCCCGCTTATCTGTGTGGTGGCTGGCTTTGATAAAATAACGAACAATCGCAACTAATAACACCAGTGAGAGTGCTACCGAGATAATCTGAATCGTCCACCACGAATCCTGAAACCACCCAACTACTACTGATACGATTGGTACAGTTTCAACCATGGTCTTGTATATTTGTTTGATAATATTCTCCAAGTGACAATACCGACTTGTCAGAAAAATGCTTTCCAACAAGCTGGAATCCAATAGGAAGGTTCTTGCTGTCTGTCATTCCAGAAGGAAGCGAAAGAGCTGGCAAGCCAGCAAGGTTAGCTGGGATCGTGAAGATGTCGGACAGATACATCTCCATCGGATCATCAACTTTTTCTCCCAACTTAAATGCTGTCGTTGGAGTTACGGGAGTTAACAACACATCCACATCATCAAAAACGTTCTCAAAATCCTGGGTGATTAAACGACGTACTTTTTGAGCTTTGGTGTAGTAGGCGTCGTAGTAGCCTGAAGACAACACAAAAGTTCCCAAAAGTATCCTCCGAGTTGATTCTTCACCGAATCCACCCGCCCTCTGAGTATTATATAAATCCAACAGCGGTACATGTTTGTCCTTCAACTCATCGATACGTGAATACCGAATTCCGTCAAAGCGTGCCAGGTTTGCACTCGCCTCAGCAGGCATAATGATGTAGTAGACAGAGAGAGCGTGTTTGGTGTGAGGAAGTGATACTTCCGATATTAAAAACCCTTCTTTCTCAAACTTCTCAATCACTTTCTCAATACCCTTCTTCACTTCATCTGACATTCCATCAACAAAATATTCTTTTGGAATACCTATCTTGAGTTTTTTAGAATCCTTAACTGATTCAAGCTCACGATCTGCTGAGGTTGCATTAAGAGGATCGTACCCAGAAATAACGTCGAAGACGGTAGAGACGTCCTCTACACTTTTCCCAAACGGACCGATCTGATCCAAGCTGGAAGCAAGTGCAATCAATCCATAACGTGATACAGCTCCGTATGTAGGTTTAAAACCAACAACTCCACAAAACGCAGCTGGTTGTCTGATTGAGCCTCCTGTATCAGACCCTAGCGACACCATCGCCATATCAGCAGCAACTGCAGCTGCCGACCCACCAGAGGAACCACCAGGCACCCTATCTTCATCGAGTGGGTTTTTGGTCGGATGAAATCCAGAATTTTCTGTTGATGATCCCATCGCAAACTCATCAAGATTAGTCTTCCCAATAATAATTGCACCGGCTTCTTTAAGTTTTTTAACGACTGTTGCATCGTATGCAGCTGTGTAGTTCTTCAAAATCTTTGAACCTCCTGTTGCAGGTTTTCCCTGTACCAAAATATTATCTTTTATAGCAATTGGGACACCAGCGAGCGGACCCTTAGATTCGGACGCAGATGCCTGATCAACCGCATCTTCATACACATCCAAAAACGCCCCGATTGTTTTGTCTTTCTTTTTAATCGTTTTGCAATACTGCTCAACAACTTCAGCCGCAGATACTTCTCCGCTTTCTCGTTTTGTTTGAAACTCTCGTATGGTCATGACTTATTGTTATCAAAGATCCCTGGGACTTTGAGATAATCATTTTGCTGTTCAGGAAATTCTTTAACAAGACGTTCGCGTTGCTGATCACGCTGCTCCTGAGAAAGAATTCTATCTGTATCATCACGATAGACATCAGAAAGGAACGTCCCTCCAGTCATCGGAATAACATCTTCGGTATCAAGTTTCTGCAGTTCTTGAAAATACTCTAAAATCTCCTCTAAATCCTTGAGAAGTTTTTTTCTCTTTTTTTTATCTTTCTCTTCTTTAATACGAGAAAGGGAGAATAGATGTGAAAGTTGTTTATCGTCGATAGTAGACATGGTAAGACACAATGGTATCAGTACACCATAACTATGGCGTCAATGTACACTCATTATCCGTTCAGGATCTTAATATCACGTTCAAACTGCTCAGCTCTCTCCAGAATCGGTTCCCCATACAAGAATCGGTATTTAAACCAATTCCCTCCTGCGTAGTATTTTGCTGCAGCACACCGGCTACGTAGAGTGACGCTATTATATTGAGGATAATCGTTAGCATACTTCACACATCCAGAAGAATTGTATGAATCGCTCAGATAGAGTGAGGTACCGACAAACGCATCCAGGTTATTCCATGGCGAGGGAGGGTTGTGTCCTGAAACTTTAGCTATACGATCCTCATACATTTCCCATGTTGAAGGAATGAACTGCGCGGGGCCCATAGCTCCACCATAAACACCATCACGCGGAATAGGACACGACACCAGAGGTGGGTCTGGTACTGGAACATCGTTTCGCTCCAAGCGCTTAATCATCGCCAAAAAGACAGGGATGTCACGTGTTGGATGCATAGAGGTTTTGTTGCTGTAGTATGGGTTTTTATCATATTCACACTGCCCCACATTTCTACCAAATCCAGATTCACGATCCAGCACTGCCAGGATAAGTGCAGGACTTACTCCTGTTGTATCAGAAGCAATTCCAGCTAATCGATATGCTTCTCCGAATGACAACTCCCCTCCACCGATCAATGCAAAGATACGGCTACGAACCTCAGCGGCTGTCTTTTTCTTTTCTTCCAAAATGGTTTGATAGCGCTCCTCTTCTCCTTTGGTAACCTCGAGAAGATCTTTTTTATCGGATTCAGTATTACGCACTAAACTTCTCTGCCTTTCCTGAATTTGTTTAAGCTGATAAACATCCTGGTATTCCAAAGCTAACGTTTCTTGTTGACCGATCAAATCGCTCTTAAGCTGAATAACATGTTCGAGTGTGATGCGGACGTTGTCTTGAAGTACTAATAAGTTATTTAAATCCAAAAAGAAATCGGAGAGTTTGGAGTTAGCAATCATCATTTCTACTACACTCCTGTTCTCATTTTCATAGACATTCTGGAGAAGTTCCGAGAGTGCTTTTTTATTTATTGAAATATCACTCTCAGTCTGGGAGATATCTTGTTCAGTCTTATCTATCTCTTCATCAAGTTTTTCCAAGTTCAAAATGATTGTACGAATTTGGAGGTTAAGAGATGTAATCTTTGCATTTAACCGTTTAATTTCAGATTCCAGTGATACTCCTTGACGCCTATAGTCATCAACCGTATTTTCATACTCGGCAATCTGTGTTTCCAACTCTTTAAGCTCCGCCTCAAGTTGAGCGCGTTCAACCTCCTTGTTTGAAGCAGCAAACAAGATGCCTTTATCAACGGGTGCTGTGACTGAACCTAATACAAACGAAAAGATAAAGAATGAAATAATACAATAACGAACAAATCTGCGTAACGGAATACGAATATGCTTCTTCACACCCAAATCAACTCGAATACACCTCTCTGAAGACGCGGCGTGTTTTTGTACAATATCGACAAATATTCGTCGTTGTTTCATAAACAAACTCGCCATTTGATGGCTTGTTTCCAGTATATCACATCCCCATAATACAAATATACCCCGCTTTGGCAGGGTATATTCTTATTATTCTTTTTTCTCTTCGGAAGCTTCTTCTTGAGGTTTTTCTTCTTGAGATTCTCCCTGTTGTGACCCCTGCTCCTCGGAAGACTCTTCTTCTTTCGTCTTACCCTCTACCTCAACATCTTCAACACTCTTTACCTCTTCTTCCACCTCTTCCTCCTGTTGTTCAGTTATAGAAGCAAGTACAACTCCTGAATCGGTAAGGATGGTGTATTTGTCAGAAGCCGGTAGATCACTGACACGAATTACATCGTCCAGTGTTTTAAGGACTGAGAGGTCGATTGTAAGGTGTGGAGGAAGTTCTATCGGTAGTGCTTCAACCTCAACTGTATCGAGAGATGTAATCAGAATACCACTCAATTCTTTAACTGCCGGTGCTTCATTTTCAAACTCCAGCGGAACATCGGTAACAATTTTTTCTTTCAGATTGACTCTATAAAAATCAACATGAACGATCTGCTCCCCCAAGTTATCACGTTGTATATCGTAAATCAGGACAGGGTATTCGTGTTTATCCACCACAATATTGATCAGGGTGCTCTCCCCCGCCTCTGCAAAAATCTCCAAAAACTCTTTGGTTGGAACTTTTACATGAACATTTTCAAAACCTTTTCCGTATAGTTCAGCGGGAACAAAACCCTCCTCAAGCAAGGACTCTGCCTGTTTCCCCAACTTTACACGTGGCTCTGCGTTTAATGTAAGCATAATGGGCTCTATAATACCTCTCAGGCAACCCCAAAGTCAATATCAGGGAGCAATAGTCAAATTACTTCCAGTTTCATAAACAGTTGGTGCATCTCCTCCATCAACAGAAACCTTGTCTTTGCTACCACCATTACCAAACTCTTCCGACTCGAACATCACATTAAGTTCATAGGTACTGCCATCGGTCACATACTTATAAAACAGATCGCTTGATGTGGTGTTTCGAAGATCGATTGGGAGCCGTGAAATACCGCCTGTTCCCACAGCCGAGATATTAACAGGAAGCCATCCTGTTCCATCTATGTTGTATACGTTTACCTCGGTCACACAAGCATAACTATACCCTCCCCCAGGAGCTGAAAGACCTAGATTGGCACACCCAGAATCAGAATCTGGAATGGAGATATATATTGTGTTGATGCTGCCTAACGACTTTGTGCTGATTTGGGAAAATTGATATCGCGAAATAAGTGTATCGAGTTGATTAAGATCAGAGATACGCTGGGTATCACGTGATTGTTTGAAAAGTTCTGCAGGATTTAAAATTAAAATTGCAACAGTTGCGAGAATCGCGATAATACCGATTGCTGTTAGAAGCTCTGTTAGTGTAAATGCTTGGTTGTGACGCTGGTTCATATCTTGCGATGCCAAAACAAACCGAGTTTTTGTTCAACAACTTTTTGTACCTCACTAACAACCTCTGGATAAATTTTGTATGGTGTAATTTCGTTGGTTTTGGAAAGCAAAGAAAGATTGAGTCCCTTGCGCCATGCAGCACGAAGTTCGGTGCTCACATGCACCATTGCAACCCCAGCACCAATTGCCTGTAAAAATTGCTCATTAATAATCCCCGATCCTCCGTGCAACACAAGATGAGCCGGTACCGCTTCTGAAAGTTCTTTTATACGCCCAATATCAATATTAGGATTTGGAACATTTTTAAACATCCCGTGAATATTTCCAACTGCTGGTGCTAATAAATCAACTCCTGTCTCAGAGACAAACCGCTTCGCCTCTTCTGCACCAGTCATGTCTTCCGGAGTAATTGCTGCTCCTTCGGGAATACTCTCTAAAATTTTTGAACTGGATCCGATATATCCCAGCTCTCCCTCAACCAACACATCTGTACCGTGCTGAGCGTTGTATTCTTTCACGAACGCAACCACTTCTTTAGTTTTGGCAATATTCTCTTCCAAAGGATCCTGCCCGGCGTCAAATAACACAGCATCAAATCCTGCCCCCACCGCTTCTTTAATCTTCTTAAAAGAATGGGTGTGATCAGCGTTTAAAAACAGGGGAATATTGTATGTTTCCCGCAAGCTCTTTATAAGCGCACTAATTTGGGCAACCCCCCAAAAGTTTCCCTCTCCTTCAGACACCCCAATCACAACTGGTGCCTCACTTGAACGCATACCAGAAACTACAGCGTTAAGTTGAGCCATATCAGATACATTGAAGTGACCGACCGCTACTCCCCGCTCACGAGCATCACGTATTATATTGCGCAATGTTTCCATATCAAGAAAGAGGAATAAAACCGTTCAAAATATGTTGCCGCATCATGCGTTCCATCTCTTCCTCACCAAAGTACATAGTATATATTTTGTTCCAGAGTGATTCTTGGTGATGATACAGGTATTTTATCATTTCTTTTTCTTTGACCAGCGACATGGATGTATCGATCAGGTTAAAACTCACCAACACATCGATACCTGTTGTAGTTTTGAAATAATCACCAACCCAGTTGAGATCTTCCCAAAACATAAGTTCCTTGAGTCCGAGTTTTTGTCCAAGCTGTGAGATCATGTGTTCAGCCCGCTCCCAGTGTACAGCCTCAGGACTCACGTGCGGAGCAAAAAGTCGCCAATCGTGTTCATCGTCTTTAGCAAGATATCTCTGAATTATCAACCAATCATGCTCTTTAAGTTTGTTGCGGTCATCAACAATATCTCCTCGCAGAAGCGATATAATATCGGCACCGAAATCATTCCCCTTCTTTGCAGCTTCAGCAAAGAGAGATGAGTAAAATGATACTTCGTTAAGGTAGTGACAGAGCAACGAAATAGTACGGATCAGTTCACCTCGAACCTCCAGCGAGATGGGAATTATAAAGATAATTCCCAATTCTTTAAGATGACTGATGTTGTGATATTTTTTCTCTACAAAAGTGCGCGCCAACTCAACCCATTTTGGGTCAAGTGCAATAATCTCCAAATCTCTCTCCTCAAAATCAGAAGGGGTAAGGGTTTTGTAGTTGGGAAGAAGATGATCGTTAATCCACGCCACGCCTTCCATGAATCTAAGTGCTGCCCCAATCTCCCGCCAATCTTCTTTGGCCATCATCTCAGCGACACTACTGTATCCGAGTGCTTTAAGAATTTTAGGAGGTGGTTCTTTTTCCAAAAGTTCGATGAACCGCTCTTTTTTCAAAAACAACCCCTTACGATTACCGAAGATGTCATATAAAAACTGACGAATAATTACACATCCCTCATGCTCACTACACTCAGGTTTTCCCATCTTTTCATATAGTGCTTTGTCGTCTTTTTCAATTCGATTAATCAGTGCATCATAGATTTCTTCTGCTGATGCATTGATCGTAAGATTACAACGTTCAAGACGTTTTACAATTCTGTCCTTATTCTTTTTTCCGATCTCATCCATGACTCCGCGCCTTCCAGTTTTAGCTCCCAAGTAAGTCTCGATGTTTTTAACAACATCCTTATCGGTTCGCAAAATGCGAGCTATGATTTCGTAGTATTCCATATCAAATTTTTACAACATTAATATCCATCGACTTCCATCTTTTATCAGTCTCAAATGCTTTTTTGGTCAAAGTATTTGGTGTTGCCCCGATACGTTCGATCACAGAAGTTGCATTAGCTGAGGCTAATCTAATTGCATAACCAATATTATCAACATCACAGACGCCATCGGTACATGCTTCATCAGTGTGCGCCAGTCCAGAAACAAACCCGCTCCCAAACGCATCACCAGCACCTGTACGATCCATTACACGCTCTTCAGCAAAAATACCGACCTTGTATCGGTGGTTACCATCTGAGACTGTAACTCCTTCTTTTCCTGCAGTAACTGCAACAATCCCGGGAACCAAGTCATCAAGTTTTTTAAACACCTTCTCTTCTTGCTCAAAAGGGATATCAACCAAGGTTGCTGCCTCACCTTTATTGAGTACCAAAAGTGAGATTTTTTCCAGATGACGTAGGAGAGACTTCTTCCCCTCTCCCTCAAGATGCTTATAACTCGGATTGAGAGCCACTTTTATGCCCTTATCCCATGCCCAGTCCAGAAGCCTATCAAAGAGTTTGTATGAGTCTCCAGGCAGAGAGACGTACCACCATTTTGCATCTAAGCTCTCTAAATCAATGTCTTTCAATGAAAACTCATTAATTGCTCCATGGTATGTAATTATGCTGCGTTCTCCATTCTGCAGTAACAGAATAGATTTTGGGGTCCCATCCTTCGATGAACGCCCAACCAAACTTATATCAACTCCCTCATCTCCCAACCACTCCTCAACTTGTTTCCCACTTACGTCATCACCTATGCGTGTAACGAGGGAGGTGGAGAATCCTTGCCTGGCAAATGTAACTGATGCATTTGCTGCATTTCCTCCAAGTGTTGTATGGACATCCTCAGTTCCAAACTTTTCTCCAAGGGGAATAGCAAGCGCTTTTCCCGCAGGAACATCAAAATCAACCGTTTCAAAATCAGTCTCCCAAAATTCATCGAGTGTGGTTGAACCGATAGCGATTATATCGTGCATACAGCTATTATACCGCATCTGGCACACAAAATAAAAAACATCTACTTCTCATATTGAAAAGCAGTATGAGAGGGTGTTATTTTTTTGCAACAAGACGTGCTATAGCGTGTGTGTGTGGACTTGGATTTTCTTTGTGTCCTTGGTCTTGGATGATTTCCTCCTTGAAAAATAGTATTTCAAAATTTTTAAAAAGTGCTGGAAGTTCTTTTGGTTTAACAAATGTCCACCCCTCTTCTTTTTGATTGATAAAGCTTCTCTGGTTTATGGCTGTGTTTTCTTTCTGAATTTTTTCGAACAAGGCATCCTGTGTTGTGAATAATGTTATGAATACAACCCCTCCTTTTTTAAGAGATGTTTGTATCTTTGAAATTGTCTTTATAAAATCTTGGAAAGGGAGAAAGAAAAGCGAGTTCATTGCTACGATTGAAGCATATGTATTTTCTTCAAATGAAAAGTTTCGTACATCTTCTTGACTGGCAATGATAGAGAGATTCTTTTGTCGGGCATGGATTGAAAGGGCATCAATACAAGATTTATCAGTATCCATTGCTATCACCTTAAACCCACGCTCTGCTAGAAAGATAGAGTCGTGTCCTTTTCCACATCCAATATCAAGAACCTTCCCGGGTGGAACAGCCTCGACAAAATGTTTGACGAGTGGAGAAGGTATTGTTTTTTCTAATGTTTTATTATTTATTGATGTTGACATATCACTTTAAACACTATACTATAAATTCAGAACATTTCAAGAAAGGAGGTGAGCTCATGGATACGCACGACACCACTTCCAACGTCATCGAGTCCATTCAAGACGAAGTTGCACGCGAGAGTGAAAGTCGAAAGAACGACATCGTTTCCGACTGTAGCGAACTCAACTGCAGCACGTATTGCTCGGATCATCATGATGCGGACCACTAATGGAGTGGCCACTGCTTCGTAACTAAAGGGTCATTCTCATGGATGGCCCTTCTCTTTTACATGGAGGTATCGTATGAGAAAAAAGATGACTATTATGGTTCTGCCGGTTGGAATGCGATGTAACTTATCCTGCTCATATTGTTACCACGAGGGAAGCAAAATACCTCGCCTAAAACAAAGGGTAATGGATGATTCGGTACTTGAAAAGATTGTTACCGAAAGTGCGCTACTAGCCGAAAATGTTGACTTCTTGTGGCATGGTGGAGAACCTATGTTAGCAGGAAAAAATCATTTCCGTCTTGCTTTTGCTGTGCAGAAGAGGGTGGAGTTTGTTGGAAAAGTGCGGAATGCTGTTCAAACAAATGCAACGCTTTTGAGCAAAAATTGGTGTGACTTTCTCACGCGACATAAGGTCATGGTGAGTACAAGTATTGATGGACCAGAACATCTTCACGACATCAATAGAAAAACCGCTTGCGGAAAAGGAACACATAAAGCAGTCCTGAAGGGAATCCAGTCGTGGCGAAGTTTAGGAAACACCATGGGTGCAGTTGTACTTGTTACTGCATCCAATGTTGATTTTCCAGAACAGGTCTTCGATGCCATCAAAGACGCCAAGCTTACAAGTTGCGCGCTTCACTTCTGTTCGCAGAATAACGATGGATCAGTCTCCGTAGTTCCAAAAACTACGGGAACTGTGAATTTTTTCAAGAAGTTCTTTGATTTGTGGCTTGAGGAGGATAATCCCAATTTTCCAGTTAGAAATTTCCGAAATATTATCAGGGTTCTCTGTGGAGGAACAACTCTGGATTGCGCATCTCGAAAAGATGGGTGCAAGGGATTCATGGCGATTACCACAAACGGAGATGTTTTTCCATGTCATCGGTTTGTTGGCTCGAATGATTTCTGCATCGGCAATATCAGGGATGAATCACTTTCTGATATTTATGAAGCTGCGTTGCCACTCTACACTAAAATGACTAGCCTTCATGCTGAATGTTCTTCCTGTGACTGGAAAGATGTTTGCGGAGGTGGGTGTGCATTCGAAAGACTTGCTGAAAGAGGATCGTTTCAGGAAAAAGATCCTTATTGTACCATTAAGAAAGAAATCTTCTCTTATGTAAGAGAGTGTGTTGAAAAATATCTTAATTAGAACAGGCACCTGGAAAACGGTGCCTTTTTATTTTACAAATAGTCGTTCCTTAGTGTTGCAGCTATTTTCTTCGTATCACTTTCTTCGCTGCATGGACAATGTCTTTCTCTGTCAGATGATATTTTTTCCAAAGCTGATGGATTGTTCCCGACTCACCAAACACATCTTTAATGCCAACAAACTCCTGAGGTGTTGGTGCACGCCGTGACAAAACTTCTGATACGGCACTTCCCAATCCTCCTAAAATATTATGCTCCTCAACCGATACAACCGCTCCTGCTTTTTTAGCCCATAAGACAAGAGCTTTTTCGTCTATGGGTTTTATGGTGTGCATATTAAGCACAACACAAGAAATCTTTTCCTTTTCCAAAGTCCTAGCAGCGAGCATAGTGTTGTGCACCATAGTGCCAGTAGCAACCAAAACAACATCAGGAGTCTTCTTTTTAGACTTCCAAAATACTATAGCCTTGCCAGGTACAAATGAAGTTTCTTTGGTTGTCATTATTGGAGTTTTTTCTCTTGCCAGACGAATATATACCGGACCCCAGATCTTGGCTGCTGCTAAAACAGCCTTGTGAGCTTCATTGGAGTCACATGGAGCAAACACAGTCATGTTTGGCAAAACACGTGTGGTTGCAAGATCTTCCACCGACTGATGTGTAGCACCATCAGGCCCGACAGAAATTCCTGAGTGATGCCCTGCGATTTTTACGTTTGAATCGTTGTAGCAGATAGTTGTTCTAATCTGCTCCCAGTTACGTCCTGGAGAGAATGTAGCGTATGAGTTGATGAAAGGAATCTTTCCTGACACCCCCATCCCTGCCGCTATTGCAGCCATGTTTTGTTCAGCTACACCAATCTCAAAAAACCGTTCCGGATATACACGGGCAAATGCTTCACTTCTGGTTGATTCTTTCAAATCCGAAGTTAACACAACAACGTCCTCATTTTCGTGTGCTGCTTCAAGCAGCGCTTCTCCGTATCCGTCTCGAAGCGCTCGCTGTTCAACCCCATTAGAAAACAAGTTGTGTGAAAGATTTTCGGATGAATTCAACATAGCAATATACTTATTTTTCTTTGCGTGCAATTCGCCAGTGATACAAAAACACGGGCATACCAACAAGGATCATTGCGATCGCATTAGCTGCCTGACGCTGACGTCGACTTACTAACTCCAGGCGCTGATACTCTTCACGTTCTTCTTGGCTGGCTTGTTCAACTACTTTTTCTCCATCGATAGGACGGGCAATCGGATAATCCCGATACATATCGGCCTGAGTGAAGATCCAGGTCTTGAGTCCCAAATTGATCAACTGAACTGAACCTATAATAAGCAGTACCAACCCGATACCAGCTGCAATATACAGGTAAATTCGTTTAACCCATTCAAGTGCGTGTGACATAGTTACCATTCTTTAATTTTCCCACCCATCGACCTTAATTGTTTTAACGCTTCAATCTTTTCTTCTTTGTTTGGTGGTTTTCCGTGCCATTCAAATTTCTGCTCCATAAAGTCCACCCCTTTACCAGGAATAGTGTGAGCGATAATCATGGTTGGTTTCTCATAGACCGCCTTAGCTTCAAAGACAGCTCCTATAAACTCTTCGATGTTGTGCCCATCTACATCGATCACATTCCATCCAAATGCCTCATATTTGTCACGTAGCGGTTCAAGAGGCATCACATCCTCAGTATATCCATCGATCTGAATATTGTTCCGATCCATAATTGCTGTGAGGGTGTGCAAGCGTTGTTTGCCAGCAAACATCACAGCTTCCCATGTATTGCCTGCATCGTGTTCCCCATCTGACATGAGCACATAGGTACGATATTTCTTCTTATTGAGTCCTCCTGCCAAAGCGATCCCTATTCCCTGAGAGAGTCCGGAACCCAAAGGTCCTGAGGTTGTCTCTAATCCAGGCAATTCAGTACGATGCGGATGTCCCTGCAGACGGGAATTAATATCACGCAATGTTGAAAGTTCTTTTTTAGGGAAATAGCCAGCGTGAGCAAGTGCAGCATACTGAATTGGACATATGTGCCCGTTGGAGAGTAAGAGACGGTCCCTATCTTCCCAATTAGGTTTTTTGGGATCGTGATTTAGTATAAAAAAATACATCGCCGCAAAAATGTCGGCCATGCCCAATGGTCCAGCTGAATGTCCAGATCCGGCGCCTTCCAGCATCGTAACAACATCCTGCCGCATCTGATTGGCTTTCTTATAAAGTTCCTTTATTCGTTTGTCCGATAAAAACATAGTGGCAATGTTCAAATTGAAGCCAGTGTTTGATAAGTAGTAGACGGGTCAGAGCTGTTCCAGATATAAGAACCAGAAACAAGAACATCAGCTCCAGCCTGTTTTGATAGAAGTCCCGTATTTTCATCCACACCTCCGTCCACTAGTAGTGTAGCACGCGGATAGGTCCGTCTCAATTGGGAGAGTGTGGATAGCGCATCGCTATCAAAAGACTGTCCCGAGGGTCCAGGAGGAACCGCCAAGACCTCAATTACAGAAACAGATTCTGGAATCTGTACATTACCCTCCTTCGGACTCACCGCAACTCCAACCTCAACATTAGCACTACGCGCACAATCCAGAAGTGCATCCCAATCATCTACTTGATCTGCATGCACCAATATTCTTTTCAGGGCTCCTGAAAACCACTTCTCTTCAAGTAGACGTTGTCGAGGAATCATAAGATGCCCTTCAAATTTGAAGTAAGAGGTCCATTCTTTAAATGCCTCTTCATCAAAAAATGATTCGATGTTGGAGTATTCAGGATCAGATATATCGATATGTATCCACGATCCTTCTGGTAAAAATTCTTTTGCTTTCAAAAGACGCTCTTTAACACATGCAGCATCTTTGCAATTAATCGCTGGATAAACTGTCATGATTCTTTACAAACATCTTTTTCGATATCACCAATTTTTTCAATACGCCGTTTATAACGTTCTCCCCCAGAAAATTCAGTATGCAAAAATGTCTTAACAATTTCTTGTGCTGTTTCTTGATCAACAAAATCTGATGCTAGAGAAAGAATATTGATATCATCATGCATCCTTGCCAATCGCGTCTGTTCTTGGTTCATACAGATCCCTGAACGGACGTTATGATATTTGTTGACAGCAATACTAACTCCTACACCTGATCCACATATTATAACCCCTCTTGTTTTATCTGGATCTTTACTAACAGGATCAGCAACACAGCGGGCAACATCTGGATAGTCGTCTTCCGCATCAGAATCGTTATTCCCAACATCAATAACATCCTCTCCTAGCTCTTTGAGGAATGTGACCAGTTGTTGCTTGAGATCAGCTCCGCGATGATCTGCTCCTATATAAATAGCCATAGATGTAGTATAGCGGATTGTAAAGAAACTGGTAAGAGAATAGTTTGAATGAGAACCATTTAAACACTTTACAACTTAAACACTTTACAACGTTAATAATGAAACATAAAAAAGACCCCTGCCCAAAGCAGGGGTTAAAGAATCAAAGAGTCAAGGTGTCATAAGACACAAAGATTCTAAGGTCCAAAGTGTTCAGGAGTTGCGCGAGAAAAACCGACTGCCCACATCCCACATGTACGAGAGGTTATCCAAGTAGGCAAAGACATTCCAGCAGTCGTAGTGGCAAAACCGGTGGACAGACATAACCCGGAGAACCCCATTGATATCAGGAACATCGAATACGTTCGCGCCGTCAGTCAGGAATACTCCGTCTTCTCCATGGGGCTGGAGTTTTAGGAGTTCCCAGATAGCAGCAAGGGTGGTATCTGATTCATCTACAAATTTCTCCCGGGTAAGCCTATTTAGTGATGTTTTACGAAGTCGGTAGTATGAGAGCTCCATCTCTTCTCTGGGTTCTTCAACTTTATTGAGGAACAGAGATCTGAAGTTTTTTCCCACATATCCAATTTTTACCTCTGCACCATCAGGGGTGTTAACGGCGAAGTGGTCGCTAGCAACAAATCGCCCCGTTGCTGGCACAATAACAGTTCCTAAAGATTCCAAGAGTTCCATTGTGTGTCCCCTTTCTTGATTTTTTGTTTGAAAATCTTTCTCTGTCCTGGGTTGTAGGGTCGCATGATGCGAATCAATGATGCTAATGTACGGTTTGCAGTAACATAATCATAGCATATCGTAATCCTTGTGTCAATACATTATGGAGAGAAGAAAAACCCCGGCAATGCCGGGATTTTTTCTAGAGCACTCTCTTAATTTTCTCCAAGTGTTTTATCAGTGTTGTTACATATCCCCACTCATTGTCGTACCATGAGAATACTTTCACTAAGTTTCCGCCAACCACTTTTGTAAGGTTGGCATCGACAATAGCACCATACGGCTGCCCTATGATATCAGAAGAGACTACGGGGTCGCTGGTAACAGTAATAATATCTTTCCATTGAGGTTGTTGTGATGCATCTTCCAGAATTTGGTTGATCTCCTCAACAGTTACATCCCTCTTAGTCACGAATGTAAGGTCGGCAATAGACCCAGCAACTATGGGAACACGGGTGGCAACTCCATCAAACTTTCCTTCAAGCTCAGGAAATGCGCGTGTTACAGCAATAGCCGCACCGGTGGATGAAGGAATAATGTTTTGTGCCGCTGCCCTCCCACGCCGGGCCTCTTTTGATGGACCGTCAACAAGGTTTTGAGTTGCAGTATACCCATGAACAGAATTTAACAATGCTTTCTCTATCCCCGGGTTTTGCGCCAAAATTGCCATGACCGGAGAAGCAGCGTTGGTTGTACAGGATCCATTGGAAGAGATAGAACATGTATTTAACGCATCCTCATTGACGCCCATCAGGATAGTCTTCCCCACATCGCTGTCTGCATCCTTAGATGGCGCTGTTAACAATACACGTTTTGCTCCAGCATCCAGATGTGCTTGTGATTTCTCATACGAATCAAACACTCCGGTGGCTTCCACAACCACATCAATCTCCATCTTCTTCCAAGGAAGCTCGGTGGGATCTTTTTCACTAAGACATGCTATTTTTTTCCCATCAACCACCAATACTCCTTTTTGCTCATCTGCCTCAACCGATTTTTCAAATCGTCCGTATACAGTGTCGTATTCAAACAGATATGCAAGATTTTCGACACTCCCCAAGTCGTTGACTGCAACGACCTCAATATTTTTATGATCAACAAGCTGACGGAACAAGAGCCGTCCAATCCTACCAAATCCATTAATTGCTATACGCATAGAATAAAATATTTAATAGTTACTTAAGCCGTGCCAGAATCTCTTTAATATCTACACCACTTTTTTTAATTTTTGTGAAATCAATCACTTCTTCCCATTGTTCGTCGTCTTCAAGGAAAACGATATGAAAGAGTGGTTGTGTGTGTTTAGTCATAGATTACCTTTTGATTATTTTGTTGCTCTTGGATTCATTTACGAGACCCTACCTCACTTCCGCACGGAATTTTCCCTTCAGTGCTGTTGTGATTGTTTTCATTATACCCGAAATCTCTTTCTCAGTCAGGGTTTTCTTATCTGATTGAAAGACAATGCGGAGTGTAACACTCTTTTTGTCCCCATTCAGCTCAGCACCACGATACTCATCGATAACATCGACATCACGAATTAAATCCACATTAGTCAAAGAAATTTCTTCGATCAGCCCCCCTATCTTCTGATTAATATCAACCTCAACAGATATATCTCGCTCAGATGCCGGGAACCGAGAAATCGGGCTATATTCATATTCTCCCTCCTCTGCCGCAAAGAGTGCGTCAGCATCTAGCTCTACATACCCCATAGTTGATTCCCCCATTGCAACTGGACCCATCCATCCAATATTTACACCACCAACCTTAACATCAAATCCTCCGTGTTCGCTCCAGACGCTTTCAGATGACTCAACAAAATCCCAATCAGTCATCCCCAATGTTTTCATAAGTGCGATCACCACTCCTTTAATATGCGGAATTGGATTAGTTTCTTTTTTATGAATATGTGCGATGCCCAACGATGTGTGTTCTATAACATCGTGCTTGTTTTTAACAAACACCTTTCCTATCTCAAACAAGGACACTTGGTCATAATGTTTCTTATTCTGCTCAATTGCTTCGATCAACTCACCCTGCAAAAGAGGGCGCAAAAATTGATAACGTGCAGACGGAGGGCTCTGTATCTCAACCAAATTATCAAATCGTGATGCATATCCCTCAGGAACAAATGAATTTGTATACACCTCAGAATATCCCATCCCAACCAATGCATCTTTCACTTTGTCAGAATACTCAATAGACTCCTCAAACCCGGATGGGCGAAGGAGGAGGTTTGGTGACTTGGGAGTAATAGTATTAAAACCGTGCATACGAAGCACCTCTTCAGCCACATCTTCAAAATGTTCTATATCCAACCTCTCAATAGGAGCCTGTGCCAAAAAGACTGAGGACATTGGTTTATTCTTAAACGTACTAATCTCAAATCCAAGATTTTTAAGATGCTTAACCACCTCACCCCATGCAATATCAACACCGCCAAATTTCACAAACCTATCCATATCAAATCGTACAACATGTCGTGCGGGCTCTTTTGTGCTGGTATCTGTCCATTCAACTAATTTCGCATTAGCATGTTCTTCCAATAATTCTCTTGCTCTCTGCATCCCCCACTCAGACAAAACCGAACTGAGGGTGCGGGAAAATCTCAGCGAAGCATCGGTTGTAGTGCCTAGAACACGAGAGGTTGTGTATACAGATAGTGAATCAAAAGTAGCTGCTTCAACAATTATCTCATTTGTCTTTCCATCAATATCAGCCTTCTTACCACCCTTGATCCCTGCAATAGCAAGCGGGGATTTATCATCAACAATTAAGAGCTCTCCACCCCCAAAGACGACACGTTTATTGTCGAGAGTGGTTAACTGTTCTCCTTTGTGTGCTGTACGCACAAGAATACGTTTGCCATCCATCTTCTCTGCATCAAAAGCATGCATGGGCTGTCCAACCTCTATCATCACATAATTCAAAATATCCACTACATTATTAATAGATTGAATACCACACTCTTTAAGTGCTTTGGTGATAAAAGAAGGTGTTGCCCCTACTTTCACCCCAATAAACCTGGCAGCGATATACCTGGAACACCGATCCTTGTTTTTTATTGAAACATCGAGAGCAGAGGATGATTTGGGAAGTTTTTTGAGTCTTGGGATAGAAAATTTCTTGCCGAGTGATGCGGCAATATCACGCGCCATACCCCAATGACTTGACGCATCAGAAAAACGGTTAGGCGGTGTTGAAATATCGATACTGTTTCCAGAGACACCCTCAACTTCAAAGACCTTCTCGTTCAAAATCTCAACGAGCTCTTTTTTACTTTTAAGAGAAGGGATTAAAGTTTTTAGAAGGTTATAGGAAAATAACATGATTATTTGAATGGTTGATTCACGAATCGCAGATCTGGGTTGTAGAAGAGACGGATATCATCGATGCCATATTTGATCATGGCAAGCCGATCGATACCGAACCCGAAAGCAAACCCCTGTACTTTTTTAGGATCGTAGTTAACTGCGGCAAAAACATTTGGATGTACCATCCCTGCTCCTGCCACCTCTAACCATTTCCCTTTGAGCTTGATATCAATCTCCAAGCCAGGCTCCACAAATGGGAAGTAACTTGGACGATAACGAGTCTCTACTTTTTTATTAAACAGACGTTTCAAAAACACATCCATCACATACATGAAGTTTGCCAACGATACATCCTCACCAACCATCAATCCTTCCAACTGGTGGAAGTTAATCTCGTGAGATGCATCAGTTGCTTCATTTCGAAATACACGACCAGGCACAATAATCTGAAATGGAGGTTCGTGCTCAAGCATGTATCGGATCTGCATGGGAGATGTGTGAGTACGCAAAAGCAGATTATCTTGTTTTCCTCTGCGACGCCTATATGCGTCGGCAAGCCAGAGAGTATCCCACATCTCCCTAGCAGGATGATTTTGAGGAATGTTTAGTGCATCAAAATTATAGAATTCTGTATCTACCTCTGGGCCGACAACAGAAGAAAAGTTGAGTGATAAAAAGATCTGCCTGATACGCCTCTCGATTTTTGTGAGAGGGTGTAGATGCCCGTGAGCAATTTTATGAGGAGGATGAGTTATGTCGATATCATCCCTCTTTGCGCTCTGTTTTAATTCTTGTGCTTTGCGTTCAATTAATACCTCTAATTTATGCTTGAATCTGTTTGCCTCTCCACCGATACGTTTTCGTTCTGCTTCTGATTGATCCTTGAGAGAACGAAGGATTGTAGTAAGCTTTCCTTGTTTTCTGCCAAGATAATCCAATCGGAATTTTTCCAAGGCATCGTTGGAAGAGATATCTTTTATTTTGTTGAACGCGCGCTGCTTTAAATCTTCAATATCGTGCATATACGTTCATTGTACGAAAGGAGGATATAAAAAGCAAAAATCCCGCCTGTTATAAGACGGGGTGTGTGTACTACTTACGGAGCTCGCAGTTCATCCTGAACAGGACAAGCTCTCTCTTTTACTCTACACAGAATTTGCGCAGATGCACAAGTCTTCCACGGAAAGTATTGAAAAATCCTTTCCTCCTGGAGTTGTTGATGATCAGCCCATAGACGGTCTCGAACGGATCGAGAAACTTGATAACATCTTGGAGAATGGCAATGAACCGACTCCGATATTTGATAAGTTCGTCCACCGAAAAGTTGTCATCCACCTCGTACTCTAGGAGAATCTTTCCCAGTTCGGTTGAAGCATCGAGGATACCTGCAAGCCATTGTTGAGGTGTTACTTCTAACTTTTCAATACTAATGTTGCTGTACTGAATTGGTACGTCGTAAAACAGTGCGTGGTACAGTGCGACAACAACAAAAAATTCTACCATCTCCTGTCCTGCTTCGGCTTCACGCTGCCACAGAACGTCATCTGGAATATCTGCGGTATGCAATTTTAACCATGCATCGGCCATCCTTTTCCTAATATCATCCACTCTATGCAGATTCTCAACTATGAGCGCTTCAATACCTTGCTTGGAAAGCTCTACAATTTTGATACTCAGCACAGTAGCTTTTTTTCCATTATCTCTACGGGATTGTTCAAAATATTCAAGTAGTTCTTCTCGTTTCTGTACAAACGCATCATCCAACATATGGTCCTCCTTGTTGTAGTGTGCGATATATCTAGAGGCTCATAATACTAGTAAACCTAGATTTTGTCAAGAAAAACCCCCGATACCGAAGTACCGGGGGTGCTTGAAGAGCATCAGAGACTGAACTTACCAGCGACATCTGCATCGCTCACGCTCTGAACGCCATCCCTGTTTCGCACAGGCTTCTGCTTCTTGAGATGCGAGGTGCTGGGCTCCACGCTCTGAACGTCATCCATGTCCCGCGCAAGCTCCTGTTTCTGTCCAGGATGCGAGATGTTGGACCTCTTCGGTTTGCTGTACCCACTGAACTGCTTCAGCCGAGCATGGATCTCATCGAACCGGTCACGACGATCCGATGACAACTTTCCAATGATCAGATCGTGCATCTGCTCCAGACCTACACGCTCCATCACTTCCCTGAGATGGAGCTCGAGGTTCCGGTTCGTCAGATCACAGGCCATGTTGGCGGCATGCTGAGCTTTGTCGACGGTCTCACGAAAGTCAGCGATCCCTCTCTCCACATCTGCATCGACGAGATCTTCGAACTCACCCACGGCCTCATCGAAGATCTGCTTGGGCTCGTCGAAGTTGACGTAGCGACCGTAGTTGCGAACCAAGAACAGCATGTAGCCTTTGATCCCACCGAGTCGACCGACGGCTCCCTTCACCGAGACCGGCTGATTCTGGACCCGCTCGGTTACCTCTTCCAAGAGAGTGCGTGCGCGCGATTCGGTGATGGAGATGGCGAACTTGCCATCATCAACATCGCCCTTCCACTCTCCAGCGTTCGCTTTCTTGGCGGAAGACGCCACCAGCATCGGAAAGGTCACGCGCTTGTCCGGACGCCCTTCAAAGAGCATCTGGGCCAACTTGTCCAAAACGATATTGACCCGCATCTCACTGTTTCCGCTCTCCTTCTCCGCTTCCAACAACGTCACTTTCTTCCGTGTCATATCAACCTCCTTGCCCATATTGGGCATATTTATGACCGCATCAAGCTATACACTATGTACTAACCTCTCTGCAATCGTGTCCATGTTCTAAAAAGCATTATACAGAAAAGATGTTCTTTTGTCAATAAAAAGGGCCGCCTAGGCGGCCACAATTGGAAATAAGGGGCTTCCCTTCCGATGCAGATCTCGAAGCCACTCTCGTAATGCAATGATGTGCATTGGAGAAACTTTTGTTTCTGGCTCAAACACGATCCGATTTACACCCAGATCAAGTTTGACATCCACAAATCTCGTTTCCAAGGTGATTTCGTCATCATCGTCGTCTTCCGGTGCGTACACATTAGCGTAATCTTCTTCGCTCGCCGGAGTCCACCCGTGCAGCATGTTATATGAGAAAAAACACATGAGATGATCCTTGGAATTTCCCGTCTCATCCTCTCTGAGAATACCCAGAACAAATTCAAGGTGTTTAGGATCTAAAACAAACCCCACTTCCTCTATCACTTCTCGATAGACTCCTTGTCTGAGCGTTTCTGTGGCAGGGTTAACCTTCCCCCCAACAAATCTCCACGTGCTCTTCCTCTCACTCGATTCGAATATAAGATACACCTGCTTTTCTACGGGGTATGCGATCACACTGGCAAACGCAGAAACTTCGCCTTTGCCCCATGTATCTAGCACAATATCTTCACGTTTTACAAGCTCAAAGTTACCACGCATTATCTGCTCCTTTCTTGTCCTTTCCCGATATGTTCTGGGTATATTAAATCAGGTTGGAGGAGATTTGTCAACTTATGGATGTCTTGTGGTGCGCAGGGGGGGAATCGAACCCCCACGTCCGAATGGACACATGGCCCTCAACCATGCCTGTATACCTGGTTTCAGCACCTGCGCATTTATCTTCTTTATTGTAATGAGTAGAGTTTCTATTTTCAAGACCGATATAAAAACCGCATAGAGCGGTTTTAGATAGAAACCCCCAATTTCTTCTGCATCTTCTTTTTAGAGATGTCTCGAGCAAAGTAGAGTTTTGATTTTTTCACATTCTTAGGTGTTGAATGCACCTTCACTCCAGAGATAATAGGAGAGTTAATCGGATATACTTTCTCTACCGAAATACCACTAATAAAGGAACGGACTGTAAAGGTGGCACCTTTCTGATTTCCATGCTTGCGCGCCAAGACCAGCCCTTTAAAGTTGCTGTGACGTTTTTTTTCTCCTTCAACAATCGTTTCGGTCACTGTTACCAGTGCTCCAGATTTTATTTTTTCTAATTCCTTTTTATCTATCATCGTGCTCAACGATACTATTCTCAGCCCATAAAGTCAACAAATATTTGAGGCATTGGCGCCTCAATATAAACATCCTCACCTTTCTTATCTACAAACTTCACTGAGTAGGCGTGTAGCATAAGACGTGATGCTGCTTGTTTGTTTGCCTTCCCTCCGTAAAGAGCGTCCCCCACCACAGGATGGTGCATGTTGTTGAGATGTACACGGATCTGATGTGTGCGCCCTGTACGTGGGGAGACCGAAAGAAGTGTGAACTGCTTACCATCACGCTCAAATCTTTTCTCAACTACAAAATCAGTAACTGCCTCTTTGGCATCTTTTGAGGAAAAGATTGTGTGTTTTGTTGTGCCAGACTTAATTCCGATAGGAATGTTAATTGTTCCCTTGTCGTCTTCAACGTGCCCCTGCACAATCGCCTTATATGTTTTTGTAATTGTTTTGGTGGCAAAGAGATTTTTGAGATATGAAAATCCATCAGGGGTTAACGCAACCAGCAAAACTCCGGAGGTGTCTTTATCGAGCCGGTGTACAATACCAGGACGATGAACAGGATCATCACCCACCCCCTCCACAGATGGCGTATTTTCTCTTAGCCAAGAAACAACAGTGGGGTCTGTAACACTTTTTTGGTGCGGAAGTATATGCACCAACATCCCAGAAGGTTTGTTTAGCGCGATAAAGTCTTCTTCGCGAAACAGAACATCTATATTATTCATAGTGTTATCGTTCATCACCATCTCCAGAGATAGTCCCACGTTCAAATCGTGAAAAGAGTTTTTCAAGATTGGTTTGTGCAACATCATCAAGATCGAGGTCTAGTTCGGTTGCAAGCTGAGCAACGTACCACAAAACATCACCCAATTCTTTCTTGAGTGCATCCCGGCGCTCCTGAGTTACAACACAATTATCGTCCCGCAAAACTTTCTTTATTTTATCTGCAACTTCTCCAGCTTCACCCGGAAGGCCTAGTGCTGGATACGTCCACTCCATTCCTTTTGGACGAGGGTACTTCGCGGTTTTGCGCGACTCTTTTTGATATTCTGAAAAATCCATTATAGTGATTCAATAAATGCAATAATAGAATCTTCTCCCTCAAAATCCTCTTCTTTAAGTTCGTGCTCAGAACGAGGAGTACTTCCGACCAAAAGATGATAGAGTCGATAATCTATATAATTGGGATGACGTTCTTGAAGACCGTGTGCAAAATCAGCAATCTTATCCATGAAAGCTCCTGGGTTTTCTTTTTGAGCATTAAACATCTTCTCGTGAAGCTGTTTAATGTGTGGAATTTCGTGTGGTGATTCAAACGACATAACGATGTGTAAACATACTTTATCAAATATTTTTCAAAAGAAAAAGCCCTGCATTGCTGCAAGGCTCTAGAACACCGGGTCTAAAAGCTACTCAGGAGAGACAAACAGGAATTTTGTATAAGGCTCCCAACGATCGTATGCATTGGCAGTATTGGCGGAGAGCTTTTGGTAACCAAAGTTGTGGGAAACTTGGAGTAGGCTTGGCTGACTGAATAGGGCTTCTTTTGAGCCAGACCTGATGGCATCCATAGCAACCAGAAGCCATTCACCTTCATACTGGTCCACATACTGCAGTCGCAGTTGCGGACCAACTTCAGCTGGACACTTAGACAGCCCTAGCGACTCGGCACGTTTGCAAATGTTATCGTACCGCGTGAGTTTAGTAAACCCTAGGTCACCAACAGTAACTTTTACCAAATCGACGGTCATCCTTGTCTTGGAAAGAGTGAACGCAGAGTTATTCATGATGTTATTCGCCCACTCACAGATTACGCAACCCTCTTTATCAATGGCTTTTTTGAGGGTTTTGATATTTTTGTAGGTACCGAGCTGGATTGATTTCCAGGTCCTAAACTGATACACGGCTAGATCGCTCTTTATGGGCGGGAGGCCAAGTAGGTTGCGAATCGTGGGACGATTCCGATCTGCCTCATCACAATTGGCATTAAGAAGATCGGCCCAATGACCGTTCAGGATGCGCTGAATCTGCTCCTCAGACGGCTTTTTTTGGACCGCAACTTCAATGAACTTGCGGAGCTGACCGGGGGTACCGGGCCAATTACCGGCGATTTGAAGAAGTTCTACGACATCGGGAAGGGTTGCTTTCATGACAAGTCCTCCTTGTATTGCAGCGTCGCTTCTGTATACACCACCATGGCATACCAGAGCGGGCCAATTTATTTTCAATGTTCGTGTTATCAATAAAACACAGCTTAATCTATTTGTCAAGTCAAAAGCGTCCCGACTTGATGTGCGCACACCAGGATTCGAACCTGGGACCTCATCGATGTCAACGATGCGCTCTAACCAACTGAGCTATGCGCGCAATATTGTGCGCGTGGGAGGACTCGAACCTCCGACCTCGTCTTTATCAGAGACGCGCTCTAACCACCTGAGCTACACGCGCAACACAGCGATTGTATCTTGTTTAATGAACTTTTTCAAGAACTTACGGTGTTGTTGCATTCTGGTCATCCAACAAATCCAGCCTCCGTAATCCATCTATATTGAAGCGCGTAGGTTCAGCTTGTGTCGAACCGACATCCAACGCGGTATCAACCGAAGTTACCAAGAAATTAATTGAGCTTGTAAAGAGAGAAATCAATACAATAACCAACACAATACCGACCACAAAAAATACAATGTTGTGCCTATATTTTCCCAGCAATGCTTTGATATTGATCTTTTTCATACTATTAATTAATAAAGAAGATTTCACCACGCATAAAGACTTTAGTAGATCCAGTTCCTTCGTGGAGCGAAAAGTCTAACACATCGATCTTCATTGAAAAATACTCATCTTCCATCCGTTGCAGGAATGCAATGATCTTAGATGCAGATCCATCGAGGGTGGCCACAAACCCAATTAACCCCAACCCCCCCACCTGTTTTGGATTCTCTTCCTCCTGAAATCCAAAACTTAGTGATATTCCGCTCTCTTTTGCAATCGCTTCCATGTCTTTAGAGAGCGCCACCAGATCGTCTTTGTGAGGCACCATATCATCTACTGCACCACGATGTAGGCGCGCAATCTCCCAGTCTTTAATCAACATAGACAGGTTTTCAGCAGACGAAGAGAGAAGGGCTCGTTGAGATGTCAGGGCTTTGATGCTTGTAAGTTTGTGGGCGATGTTTGCCCGAAACAGCCAAAAAAACGTCACAAACAATGCAACCACAACACCAACCAAGATCAATTGTTTCACGAGCTGTTTTTTAAACGTCATATCGCGTCCTTTTTCTCTATTGTATACTAAAGAGCACCCCAACACAATTTGAGGTGTGTGGATATAATTTTTTGTTTTGATGCCAGATATAAGTTGACAGCACCATTATTGTTTGCATACACTGGACGCTTATAACCAACTATGAAACTTATAATTGTTGAGTCACCGACAAAAGCGAAGACAATTGAATCATTTTTAGGTAAAACATACAAAGTCATATCCTCATATGGCCACGTTCGTGATCTTCCTAAAAGTAAGCTCGGTATAGACACCGAGCATAATTTTGAACCTCACTACATCGTCCCAACTGCATCACGCAAAAAAGTTACAGCTCTCAAAAAAGCAGCAAGTAAAGCAGAAGAAGTAATTCTCGCAACTGATGAAGACCGAGAGGGAGAAGCTATCGCATGGCACATCGACGCAGTTCTGGAATCAGAAACTCCACACAAACGGATTGTGTTTCATGAAATCACCGAGGAGGCGATCAATGACGCCCTCAAGAACACTCGGGATATCGACATGAACCTAGTCGATGCCCAGCAAGCCAGACGTATTCTTGATCGGCTTGTAGGATACAACCTATCTCCTTTTTTGTGGAAAAAAATAGTTAAAGGACTATCAGCAGGTCGCGTACAATCAGTAGCACTTCGAATCATTACCGAAAGAGAACGTGAGATCGAAGCATTTGTTCCAACTGAATATTGGTCAATTCATGCCATCTTGAATGTAACATCACAAGACGATACACAATTTGAAGCAACCCTGGAAACTATCGGGGATACAAAAGTTGAAGTTGAAACAATCAACACTGAGAAACAGGCCAACGACATAGTTAAAGATCTGTCGTCCGCCTCATATAACATAAGCGATGTTTCCTCAAGGGAAACAAAGAAGAACCCCTCTCCCCCATTTATTACCAGCACTCTCCAACAGGAAGCATACAAACGTCTGTATTTTTCTTCCAGACAGACTATGCGGGTAGCACAGATGCTTTATGAAAAAGGACTTATCACATACATGCGTACTGATTCGATTAACCTTGCAAGCAGTTCAACATCTGCAGCCGCTGCATGGCTAAACAAAAACCTTGGAAAAGAATACACTCTGAACTCACCTAGAGTTTTTAAAACAAAATCAAAAAGAGCACAGGAAGCACACGAAGCGATTCGTCCCACAAATCCTTCAAATCCCCCACATAGTATGGGTGGAGCATCTTTCTCACCTCAGGAAGATAAGCTCTATGAACTTATATGGCGTCGCTTTATGGCATCCCAGATGCCCCAAGCACTCTTTGCTAACACAACGATTATTGTGGATGCAGAAGGGGAAGATACATACACACTAAAAACAACCGGATCGATACAGCACTTTGATGGATTTTTGAAACTATGGCCAACCGCATACCAAGAGACACCACTTCCTGAACTGAGCGCTAAAGATACCCTTTCAGCAAACACGATCAACCCCCAACAACATTTCACCAAACCACCTGCCAGATATAATGATGCCTCTCTTATTAAGGTTCTAGAAGAACACGGGATCGGTCGCCCATCCACATACGCTCCAACAATCTCAGTTATTCAAGATCGCAACTACGTCATAAAAAATGAAGACCGCCGGTTTGAACCAACCGATATCGGAATTAAGGTAAACGACCTACTCGTTAAACACTTCCCTTCAATTGTAGATATTAAGTTCACAGCTGAAATGGAAGATAACTTGGACAAAGTAGCAGAAGGTGCAGGAAAATGGCAGGAACTTATAAAATCATTTTACGTACCATTCTCCAAACTACTTGAAGAAAAATATGAGACGGTAAAGAAACAAACTCCACCAGAAGAAAAAACTGATCAGGTTTGTGAAAAATGTGGAAAACAGATGGTTGTTAAATTCTCACGCTTTGGAAAATTCCTAGCATGTTCAGGGTTCCCAGAGTGTAAGAATGCAAAATCACTACCCGGAGAACACAACAACGTTGCCAGAAAAACATTTGGCACATGCCCTGAGTGCGGCAAGGGAAACATAATCCGTCGTCGCACAAAAAAAAGACGTTTCTTTTATGGATGCTCCCAATATCCAGACTGCGAATTCACTTCCTGGAAAAAACCGCAGATAAAGAAACCAGCAACCGAATAATAAAAGCTGCCCACTCTAGCCACTAAATAATCCTTGACACATCTCATAAAGATGTGCCATCATATACCAAGCACATAACACAGAAAGGAGTATGAGATGTATGGCTTCGTTTCATGGATTGAGTATGATGGAAAAGTGTTTTTCCTAACTGATGAAGAAGTATTTTCCCCAAAGGGAATGGGGATGTTCCGTCTCCTCTCTCATCACAGTTTCTTTCATGGTACAAACAGTGTCATATATCATGATGCAATCAGAGAATACTTCTCCCTTGAACCAGACCAGGGAACATGTTGCATACAGAAAGATTTCTGGAATACAGACACCCTTCCCGAACCCCTCGATATACTTCTTGCTACTCCAAAGAGTTTCTTGGCCACCTGGGGAAGAGTATTTGATGGCAGATTTCTTCTCCCTGATTTCTTTTATATTATCTGCCATGCCCCCGAATCGTATAATTTGTTAAGAAAGAAAGCGTGGAGAAGATCTCTCGAACTTGATCCTAGAAACACTTGGTTGATCAGGGTTATCCGTCACGCTCCTGAACCATACGCCTGGAAAGCATGGAGAAGATTGTTTCGTTGGGGGAACTTTGTTCACAATGTAGAATTAGTCTCTAGCGACATGGGAAACAGCCCTGAACCATATCCCAGACTGGCTGAGAAGATATACGAAAATCGTGCAAATTCAAAGACTAGTTTTTGGGTCTCGTAGTAGTAAGTTCTCATTCCGGTCAGGAAATTCCTGACCGGTTTTTATGTATACAGACTACACACAAGCTCACACACAAAACTCAAACTGGGTCATTAAAAATTGTAAAACAGCTTTTTTTCTGGTATTGTGGCAACATCCTAAACACCCCTATGTCATACGAGACACTCATAAAAGAATACAACACCCACTTTCCCGACGACAAAAAAAGTCAGGCGCTGATTAAACAGGCGTTTGATTTTGCACATTCGGCACATCGTAATCACAAACGTGCCAGCGGTGACGACTATATGACACACTTATTTGAAACGGCGCTCAAACTTACCAGCTGGAAGATGGACGCAGAGACTATTGCCGCAGGATTGCTGCACGACTGTATTGAAGATACCAACACCTCTCCTAAAGAACTAGAAAAACATTTTGGTGAACATGTTTCATTTTTGGTTGATGGTGTAACAAAGTTGGGAAATCTAAAATATTCAGGACCGCAGGAACACAGCGCACATAATTTGCGAAGAATGATGTTGGCTATAAGTAAAGACTTGCGTGTAGTCTTTATTAAGCTTTCCGACAGACTCCACAATATGCGCACACTCTCCCACATCCCCGCCAAGAAACGAAATCGTATCGCTTTGGAAACCATGGAGGTCTACGCTCCTTTGGCAATGCGTTTAGGAATGCAAAGTCTAGCAGGAGATCTGCAAGATCTTGCCTTCCCATATCTACATCCAAATGAATACAAGTGGTTGAAAGAAAATGTTAAGGAATCATATGAAACACGAGAACGTTATCTTAAAGAAGTTGAGCCGATCGTTCTTAAAGAACTGAAAAAAGCAGGTATTGTTCCGATTAGTGTAAATTATCGTGCTAAACGTCTTTATAGCCTTTATAAAAAACTTCAACGCTATGATATGAACATAGAACAGATTTATGATCTGGTTGCACTGCGTATTATCGTTGATACTGTTCCTGAATGTTATGGGGTTTTGGGAAGTTTGCATCAACTCTGGCCCCCATTGCCCGGCTGTATCAAAGACTATATTGCACTACCAAAACCGAACGGATATCAGAGTCTTCATACCACAGTTTTTTCACTCAATGATCGCCCAGCAGAATTCCAAATCAGAACAACTCAGATGCACGAGCATGCTGAAAACGGTGCGGCAGCACATTGGTTTTACGAGAATAAAAAAGCTACAAAGAATGTTGCACAGCGCTCAGCTAATGCATCCACAAAAGAACTATCGTGGGTAAATCAGATAAAAAGCTGGCAACAGCAGTTTCCGGGCTCGAAAGAGTTTGTTGAAGCACTTAAGGTGGATCTGTTTTCTGATCGTATCTTCATCCTCACACCAAGAGGACGTGTTCTAGACTTGCCAGCCGGTTCCACACCGGTAGATTTTGCATACAAAGTTCATACCGACATCGGTCACTCATGTACCGGTGTAAAAGTTAACGACAAGATGGTTTCACTAGACACCTCTCTTCAATCAGGAGATGTGGTAGAAATCCTCACACAAAAAAGCAAAAAACCATCTGGGTCATGGCTTCGTCTTGCTAAGACATCACACGCCAAGAAAAAGATTCGATCTCGTATCAGACGTGATAGCACAGTTCCTAAAAAAACCGAGTATCGTATTGTGGGAGAGAAACATATCGATCTGTTCAAAAACATCTCTTCAATTTTCTCTCGCAACCACATCCCTGTTAGTGAAATCGAGATGCTATCTTCAGAAGGTAGTTACTCTATCCTTAAAGTTGTTGCAGAGGTAAAAGATACCGCCAAAGCAGACAATATCACTCTAAAACTTAAAAACAGTAAAGGGGTAAGAGAGGTTAACTACAAAATCATCCAACCGGATATCTTTTTGACCTTCTAAAATTCTTCTGGGGTAGGCTTTATACGGCGTACAATTCCATCAGCTTCTTCTGGTGAGTAGAAGTGAATGATAATCTTCCCACCATTTCGGGAAAAATCAATTTTCACGGGTGCTCCCAGATACTCAGCCAGAACTTCTCCTAATTGTTTCATCTGAACATCATCTGCACGGATCGGTGCCTGTTCTCGTTGTGGACTAGGTTTAGAAGATTGAGAGAGGCGGCGCTTAAGATCACGGACGCTTAGGTTTCGTGCGACCACTTCATCAAAGAGACTTTGCTGTTGCGCTGGATCAGATACCTGAAGAAGAATGCGTGCATGACTCTCACTAACATCATTTTTACTGATAGCATCCTGAATAACGGTCGGCAGAGATAAAAGACGTAATGAATTAGCAACCGCCTCTCTGCTCTTTCCAAGCCGTGTAGCAATTTCACGCTGTGTTAATCCAAATTCATCAGAAAGACGCGCATATGCACGTGCAACCTCGATAACACTTAAATCAGTGCGTTGTATGTTCTCTACCAACGCTAATTCGAGTGCTTCGGTGTCTTTGTGTGTTATACGAACAATCGCTGGTACTGTCTGCATTCCAAGCATCTTTGCTGCCATAAGACGCCGTTGTCCTGCAATCAGTTGATATTCTACAGTCGTCCCGTGCTCGCTTTCTTTCTCTCTCTTGGTGACAACCAGGGGTTGTAAGATTCCTAACTCACGGATAGATGCAGACAGTTCTTGAAGTGATTCAGGATCAAAGATTTTACGTGGTTGATATGGATTAAAAACAACCTTCCCCACCTCCAAATGAAACACAGGTCCACTAATCTGGTGAACTTCTTGGGGTTTTGGTTCTTGCTGAGGATTTTCAACTTCTTGAGCGTCCTGTTCCTCAGGTTGTTGTTCTTCCTTGGGTTGCTGGGTATACAAATCACCGCCGGTGTTGTCACCGGAGTTGTAGTTGGGTATTAATGATTCAAGACCTCGTCCAAGCATAGAATAAGTTTATCATACCGTGAAATCTCCAAATTGACTACGTGACAACAGAGCAGCGTCGTGTTGTTGTTCTTGTGCAATCACCTCTCTGGCAAATGCTTCATACGCTCTAGCACCAGGTGAATTAGGTGAATAGAGAATAATTGGCTTTGAAAAACTAGGGGCTTCCGCCAAGGCAACAGAGCGTGGAATTTCAGTCATATAAACATGGTGTGGGAAATGACGTCGCATCTCCTTGCTCACCTGCCTACACAGAGTCTCACGCCGATTATGCATCGTAATTACGGCTCCCGCAATTTCAATCTTAACATTCAAGTTCTTATTGATTAAATCAATTGTATCCAACAGCTGTGAAAGACCCTCCAGGCTGTAGTATTCAGCCTGTACTGGGATGATTACCTCATCAGCAGCTGCCAGTCCGTTAACAGTCAATAGATTCAATGATGGCGGCAAATCGATAATTATATATTGATAGTGGTGACGAATACGATTTAAAAACTTGCGTAATATAAACTCTCTCTCCGGTAGATGTACTAACTCAACCAGTGCTCCGGCCAGATCAGGACTAGATGGAGCGATGTGGTAATTAAAAAGATCGGTAGGTTTAATAATCTGATCGTGTGTAGCGTAACCGAAAAGAGCGTGATAAATACTTTTATCAACGAGCTTAGGAGAGATTCCTAGTCCTGAGGTAGCATTGGCTTGTGGATCGAAGTCCACAACTAATACCTTGCGCCCTAGAGCAGAAAGGTATGCGGCTAAATTTACTGCAGAAGTTGTTTTTCCAACACCTCCTTTTTGATTTGAGATTGCAATTATGCGAGCCACGAGAATAAAAGTTACTGTTTCCGTATGTTGATTTTATCCCAAAAACACGATACTATCAACGACACAAACGCCCGGGTGGCGGAACTGGTAGACGCGCACGACTCAAAATCGTGTGGAGAAATCCATGAGAGTTCGAGTCTCTCCCTGGGCACCAGTATCAAAATTGAAGCTGGTAAAAATCAAAATCCAACGCTTGACACACTCAAGAAAATTTCAAAAGCTCTTGGGGTAAGCGTTGATGATTTAATAAACTAAAATAATTATTATGAACAACCTGTTTTTAATTTTATTCTTTGTTTCGTTCATCGCTTTAATTGTCGGATTAGTTAAGCCGACCACTTTTTCTCGTTTTATTAAGGGAGGGCTAACGAGAAAAAAGATTGCGATAATTTTTGGAATTACAATTGTTGCATCCTTTGTTTTATTTGGTATTACTACCGATTCTTCAAAAAATAATAATGGGGTTGCACAGCAACCAGTTGTAGAGAATACTCAGGTTGTAACAGAAAATAAAAATGAAAACTCTGTTCCTGTTGTAGAAAAAACTAAACCTGACACAACTCCTGCACCTGCAAAAAAGGAAACAAAGACCATCCCTACAACAACCCCAACACCTACGCCAGCCCCACAAACAGACAGAGCAAGTATGCTCGTGATATTAAAGGCAAACGCTTCTTCAAAGTGGGGTACTGATTATCAAATGGTTCAATACGAATA
>SDBS01000712.1_pt1 | contig 33037 bp, 36 predicted proteins | sample 2277091 | NCBI WGS metagenome assembly SDBS01 (sample SAMN10404972, study PRJNA504765) | marine sediment metagenome | isolation source: marine sediment core GS10_PC15, 163 cmbsf | place: Arctic Ocean: Southern Knipovich Ridge | collected 2010 | reverse complement strand
ATTCTTGTCTTTCCATGAATTCTATTATTTTATTATAAGGTACTACTTCTGTTTTTTTGAGCTCTTCCCAATCGATTAATGCCGGAAATGGTTGAGTACGACCGTCTCGTTTAATTAATACGTTGTTATCCTTTAGCGTTTTAAGATAATTTATCTGAAAGGTGTAATTTCTTGACCGACTATAAATCCCCGAACCGGGAAGTTCTTGTAAATTCATGTGATTTCCTAAAGAAGTGGTATCCCTTCTATCTGTAGCTTTAAATGTCAAAAAATTGGTAATATAGGAAAAGAAATGATCATGTAAATAATGAATTTGATTTGCCAAAAATATGAGAGCGAATCCTTTTCGAACTAATGGATTTTCCAAAATTTTACTTGCAACTAAAACACCAATAATGGTTTTTCCAAGTCCAGTAGGTAATACAACCAAAGAATTCTTATTACTGCATTCTTCTGCTATTTTAACTTGGTATTCTCGAACCTCAATATCGTTTGAATTTAGTATTGAAGTCTTTACTGTTTTAATTTCAGCCATGTTCCTCAAGTGTAAACGTGTAATTATCTATTGTCAAATTCTTAACATGCCGATTACATTTATTATATGAAATAATCAAATCTCCTAATTGTAGTCCTAACTTTGTTGGGTAAGTGATTCCATTTCCTTCAAACAAATACGGATGGGCATTTTTAAGTTCTTTTAGATTCTCAAGTAATTCAGTCTCGCCTTCAGAAATATCAAATCCTTTCCCTCGATTTACAAATTTAAACACGTAAATAATATCATTAAACAGCTTGAGATGATCATTGGAAATAGAGATTATTTTAGGTTCTTTAATATTGGCTGTTATGATATTCTTAGATTTATTTTCAACGGTTAAATATATCTGATTATTTAGTCGAGATTTTTTAATACGATAATTCTTAAATACAGATTCAAATAAGTTCTGAAAATTTAAAAGTAAATCAATAACATCCTCTATTTTAGAATTCGGAACCCTCAAACACTTCGCCATTTTAGTGAAGTTAAATTTTTTATTGTAGTTGTTCTCAAATTGACCTAAAATATCGATTATTTGGTTTAACAACTGAAAATCATATCGATTTTGTTTAATAGTATTATTGTCAAGACCATCTGATTCTGAAATTGAAGTCATTACATATTATAGAATTAACTAAATATAAAGAAAAAAAAAAAAATGAAAAAAACTTAAAATCGGTAAAAAAAAAGATATAAATTAGGATTTGTATTATAGATAAAAAAAGGAAAACCAATTTTTAATCTAAAAAAAAATGCCAGCTGATAAAGAAACACTTGATAAATTAAAACGTATTTTAAAAGTTTCTAATTCCATAAAAATGGAACAAATGCGAGATATATTAGATTTAGATACAAAAACTTTTAACAAACAGATTCTCGAATGGGCTGAAGAATTCGACTTTATTATCGATAGAGATTATATTAACATCAATAAAAACACCGTTGACAGTTTTATCAATCAACTCGATAAGCAATTCGAAGCTTGGGATAAAATGGAGACAACCAAAATCGGAAAATTAGAAGAATTCGAATCAAATAACGCAGTTCGATTAGAATCTCAATCATTGAAGCTTAAAACGGAGAAATCACAAGCCAAGAACAATTTGAAAAAAGAGGCTGAAAAGAAGGTAAGAGAAGCGGAAGAAAGAGTTAAAACGATAGTACCCTTTAAAGGTGCCCAAATCCCTCAATTCGAAGCGGACATTCTTCAAGAGCTTGAAGATCAATTAGGTAAACAATTTAATTTAGTTAGCAAAGTTGAATATGACACTAATATGGGGTTTACCGTCGAGAATCAGCGAATTAATGCAATTAGTTTATATGATTGTGGTGTATCGACTCTCCCAGAGTCAATAGGGAACCTCTCCTCATTACAAGAACTATATTTAAGCCATAATCAGTTAACGACTCCCCCAGAGTCCATAACAAAGCTTACATCACTCCAAATACTATATTTGAGGAATAATAAGTTAACGACTCTCCCAGAGTCAATAGGGAATCTCTCCTCACTCCAAATACTATGGTTGCATAATAATCAATTGTCGACTCTCCCAGAGTCAATATTGAACCTAAAATCACTCACATATCTTAATTTGAATATTAATGAGTTAACGTCTCTCCCTGAGTCAATAGGAAACTTAAAATCACTTCGAGGACTATGGTTAAGTGGTAATGAGTTAACGACTCTCCCGGAGTCCATAGGCAACCTTAATTCGCTCCAAACACTTAGTTTAAGTGATAACAAGTTAACGACTTTCCCAGAGTCCATAACAAAGCTTACATCACTCCAAATACTATATTTGAGGAATAATAAGTTAACGACTCTCCCAGAGTCAATAGGCAACCTTAATTCGCTCCAAACACTAGATTTGGGAGGTAATGAATTATCGACTCTCCCAGAGTCAATAGGGAACCTCTCCTCATTACAAGAACTATATTTAAGCAATAATCAGTTAACGACTCTCCCTGAGTCGATAATGAACTTAAAATCACTTAAAAATCTCGATTTAAGTGGAAATCCTTTAGATAAAAAAACTAATGTCATTTTAAAGCAACTAAAAAAAAGTGGTGTAGACGTTTCCAAATAATTTTCTCTTATTTTTTTCTCGTGATTAATTGGAAATTTTTTGTCATTTAGCAAATTTTAAAATTCTCTCCGCAATTATTACACCCACCTTGAATTAAAAACCAAGGGAGATGAAAAAAATGAATATTGAAATTGTCCATAAATTATTAGACGAAGTAAGGCATTTATGTGCCGAAGAAGTTTGGTTTTCGATTTCATAAGCTTTCTAGTAGATATAACAATAACGCTCCCTGGTACTGTGGTAAAAAAGACCATCAATGGGATTGCTATTTTAATATCAGCCTTAGAAGATTTTTTAGGCGGTTTCTACTTTGGTGTCTAAAAGCCTTAATATTTCGGGACCAAAAACCTCGGATAAGATGTCATTCATTTCTTTTCCACCTAAATAACCCCTACAACCCAAGTGAAGTTTGTGAAAATAATCTCCTAATTTATCTTCAACTTTTTGTATATAATTAATAGCTTTTTTTTCTAATGTTGGGGAGGGTGTCTCATTTAGTAAAAACACAACTTTAAATTCTCTGTTTGTGAAGAAACCTCCTGTTAAATGTCCCTCCTTGAATTTTATAGATAGAATTTCACCTACATTTAATGCTTGGCCTACATTTAATGCTTGTGTGCATTTTTATTTAAATAGAAAGAGTTGGATAACGATATCAATACACCTTTTTAGAAATTATGGTAGCAATTACAACAAATTTTATATATCTCCTCTTTATTATGTTACTAACTAGTCTATTATTTATACGGTTAAATCCAAATATGCCTTCCGATCTGCGATGCCCCGCTTGTAAATCAGACAATATTATCGAGTTTGAGGATTATATAGAATGTCGCGATTGTAAATTAGAATTTTTTAAAGAATTCCTTGGTAAAGAAATCGCTGAGGAAAATTTACTCTCATTGCAAGAATTAGAAGGAATTGCAGACGCATTTGAGGAGTTAGAAGATGATAAAACTCGTGAAAAATTGGTAAAAAAACTCAAAAAAGATTCTTCATGATTTTTAGATGTTTATTTCTTTTCTGCTTTCCTTTAAAAAATAGTGAAGCTATAAATTTTTCTTTTTAAAACTTGAATTTATCACTGATTAGATTAGGGGAGTAAAATTACAAAAGATCATTAATCGCAAAAAGGTAGATTATCCTAATTTAGCAGGCAAGATAATTGCGATTGACGCTCCAAATATTATAATGAGTCTATTTAATTTTGCCCGAAAAAACCCAGATGGTTCTTATGCTGGACTAATTCTTGACCGCACTCAAAGACCAATATCCCACTTGTACGGGCTTCTATACCGAACAAACTTTTATTATAGTAAGAAAATTTTTCCGATTTTTTGCTTCGATGGGAAAGTCTCAGAGCTAAAAAAAATAATTACAAAAGATCAGTTGAAGGATTTTCTTTTTACACAGCGATGGTATGAAGAAGCTATGAGAGATGGTAAAAGAAACTTAGCGCGTCAGATTGCAATGAGTAATGAATATTTATGGCATAATATCATCAAGGAATCTAAACAACTTCTTGGAGCGTTAGGAGTCCCTTATATCGAATCTCCCGCATCGGCAGAATCGCAATGCGCATATTTAGTAAAACAAAAGGTCGCTCACTTTTCAAATTCTCAAGACTTCGATTCTTTAGTGTTTGGATGTCCCTTTGTCGTTCAAAATCTTTCTAAATCATTGCGTAGAAAAGTTCAAGGAAGATGGTCTTACAATAAAATCGAGCCTTACAAAATTGATTTACAAAAAAACCTAAAAACGTTAGAAATTACCATTTTTCAATTGGTCGATATGGCCATCTTGATTGGGAATGATTATTTTTCAGGGATCAGAAACATTGGTCCGAAAAAAGCGTTAGGATTAATTAAAAAATATGATTCATTGGAGTATATCAATCATAACACGAAGGATAAATACGATTTTTCAGATTTAACAGAAGAGCTGATTAAAAAAATAAGAAAGCTATTTTTATTTCCCGATGTCAACACTTCCCATGAAAATTTTTATTTGAACCTGCCTAATAAATCGCAAGTTCTTACCTTATTATGTGAAGAGCACCACCTAAATAAAGAACGTGTAGAAAACAATTTAGAGAAATTAATAACGAACTACGAGAAATGTAAGAATTATTTTATTCATAACAAAAAAGTTCCGCAGTCTTTTCAGCTTACAATCGATGATTTAATTTAGATTTTCATTTTTCATTGTAACTTTTTTGTTTAAATACTCTCACCACTATCAAGATCCAATGATTATCATTTAAGGTTATAGATTATGACTCAGGCATTAAAAAAACAAGAATTTGAAATTAGTGGAGTAGAAGATTATTATTACAAGTTTTATAAAACTCAAAGGACATTAAAACCTCTCGTGTTAGATTATTTATTCAGGAATGTTTGTTTTGTCACGAGGCGCGATAAAATCAGAGTTTTATCGTATTCGGAATACGAGCAGATGAATCATGAATTAAATATTCCTATTCCGGTGATACATAAATTTATCAGTAAGTTTCTGGTTGATTTAGTACATTTTAAAATGTTCCTAAAGCACGACTCAACGGTACTGTTTTCAAAAAAACAGACTCAAAAAGTAGTAAAGATTTTTCTGCATAAAGTTTACCATCTAGCGCCGATATTTAATTATAGCAGGGCAAAGAAGAACGCTGAAATTCTCAGAAAAAGGTTAGACTGTCTATGTTTCCAACCTCAGATCATGACTCAAGTTGCGGTTATTGTTTTTATCACAGATTTCTTAGATAAAACAAAAGCTCAGAAGGCAATTCAATCTAATGTAAGGGCTTTATGTAGTTCTTCTGCGTACGCTTTTCATAGAACGAGAAATAAGATAGGAATTTCAAAACAGGATTTGGAAAAAATTTAAATATCTCAAGATGTGGAATCTATTTTTACCATATGCTTAATTAATGAATATTGGAGTGAACTTTCTTTGAATTGGTTAAACACTCCAATTAAAGGCGATGTAATAACTACTCTAAGAGTGACAGGTAGTGGAATTTATAAAATTGATGTAACTAATTTAATATCAAGCCTTACTAGTATTTCGATATGTGTATATATGGAAGTCGAAAATTATGTAGATGGTTATGTATTTATAACTTCAAGGGAAGGATATTACTCATTTGCTCCAGAAGATGCACCTCAATTAATATGGACATATCCTGAAACCGCGGAATTTACTGTAACTAGTCCAACATCATCAACTAACTGGGAAGAAATAAACATCTATACTATAACATGGACATCTGTTGGAACTATTACTGATGTCATTATAGAATTATATAAGGGGGATATATATGTGGAAGATATTACATTCATTCTTCCTACTGAAAACGATGGTAGCGATGATTTTTATGTTTCAAGTTCAGAGAATTATGAGGGAACAGATTATCGAGTAAAAATAATAGATAATGATGATTCTAATGTGTATGCCTATAGTGAGTATTTCTCAATTAATGCAAAAAGTGATAGTGATGCTGCTATTGTAGGATTCAGTCCATTTTTAATATTAAGTGCAATTTTATTAGTGTCAATAGTTTTTGCTAGAAAAGTAATGAGAAAATCTTAATCAATAAAACTTTAATTTTTTTTTTTTACTTTTTTATTTTACCAACAAAATTTTCCAATTCGCTATAAAACTAATCCTAAAACAGATAAAACTCCTTCAAGTTATTAAAAAATTAATATGATAATTTAAAGGTTCAAATTTGTTTTATTATATTGAAAACTAACTATTTAATTTACAATGAATCCTATAGAAAAACAAATTTTAGAACATGAGAAAGCTTCTTATGATTTTGCACCATTAAGAACAATTTTAGGTGCTTTAATAGCATCTTCTTTCTCGATGATTGTATTTCTCTTAGCTCTTATTGAAAATCGAAATAAATTACTTGATATCGCTATATTCTTTTTTTTCTTAAGTCTCATACTATTAATGGATTTACTAATAAACTCTGTTAAAATTCAGATTAAAATTCAAGGAGCAAAAACTCATAAAGAATTATATAGAAAAAGAAAAGAAATTCTTGGTTATACATATTTTGGAATCCATTTGTTTGAATATGGTCTTATTTTTTTAATGTTATTCTTTGAATTATTTATCATTTATCTAGTATTTTTTGTTTTTGTTTTTTATAAATCAATATGTGAATTAATAGAATCTATTAAAACTATAAAAATAGTTAATAAAAATAAAATAGAAGGAAGTTCTTACTTTAAAAGTTCTCATTCTAAATTGATATTTGATATAATAATATTTAGTTTAAATTTTGTATTTTTGAGTTTAATTCTAATTTGGGTTTTATTGTATTATTTTATTTTTTCTTAATATTTATTTTACCAATTCAGTTTTATCATATTCTCGAAAATAATCCTCAATCCGTTTTAATATGATTTTTTCTAATATCGAATTTTTGTCCCACAAAATACTTTTAAATCATAAAATTCAAGATGTGAATATAGAATCTTATGTAAAACTGAATTATAAACAATACATTGAATTATACGATAAATGGTTTCCATTTCAAGATGTTCAATTATAATTTTATTTTAAATCATCTTCTAATTTTTTTATTTCTTCATTGATACTAAGCAATTTAGATTCCATAATCTCATAACTCAAAATCAATGTTTTAAGAACATCAGAATTTTTAATTGACATATATTAATAATTATTACAAAAAACTATATGGTTAAATATATTGAATCAATCTGTACAAATTGAACCATTTAATCAAAATATTAGGATTGAAAGAAATTCCAAAAGCAGATAAAAAATTCAAATTAAAATTAGATAATTCTAGATAAGTTTAAATATTTGCAAAAAATAATTATTATAGAAAGAATTGATTCAACAAGACTACCCCTAAGGGAAAAAATAGTCTTGTTTAAAGATTACCCTTTACTATTATTCTCTTTTTATCTTATCAATGATATCATCAATATAATTTATCTTATCAACTATATTTTTCATTTCTCTTCCAATAGAATGTTTGAATGTCCAAACTTCTACTCTTCTTCCCAATAACTTAACTATTTCAATTGGGGGCACAAAATCGTCATCTCCCGTAAGGATAATGGCAGTATCATAACTTTTTTGAAATGCATGCCATAATAAATCTGTTGATAAACTTGCATCAATTCCTTTTTCATAATTAATTTGTTTTTCGTATTCACATTTTTCACATCTGTATAGTCTTTTTCTTAAAGGTTTTATTTTTATTGTTATTTCAAGATATCTTAATTTTTTGTAAAAACCTTCCTTTCGCGGTAAAATTGGTACGGGATATCCTTCATAATAATGGAATCTAATTATATTTCTGTCCGTTTTTAATAAATCTCTGAATTTCTCATAATCTATCCAAAAATTTAAATCTTTTTGCCCGTGATACATATTAGAACCATCAATGAAGACCATAAATTTTTCTTCTAAATTTGGCAATATTTTCACACTTTTGTACTTTTATTAATTTAATCATATTCTACTCTTTTTAACTTAAGTATTTTTCAATAAGATGTTTAACAATTATGAATAGATTTAAAATTAAGCTTATATATTCTATTTTCCATTATTTTCACTTTTCAATAATATTTTTTCAATTATTAATTTTGACTAAAATTTTTAAATTTTAATGATTATTTTATAATCATGAATATAAATGAAAAGTTTAGGGAAATTAAAGCAAAAATTGAAACAAGAGAATAAGCCTAATCGGACACTTGAAGACTTTATTCGAGAGTATCTGAAAAAGAAGTAATTCTCTTTTTATATTCCTTTTCGCTTATTATTTCAGGTACAGCAATACCAAGTTGTTTAAACCAATTTGAGATTACATCACCTTTCATTCCAAACACGAATACTTCACTTTGAATCTTTCCAAAAGGGTCTTTGACGCGTGAAATCGTTTGAAAGAATGTCTGCCGAGCTTCATGATTTTCTAATACATTGGAAATATTCTGTACGTTATATTTTTCCGAAAAATAACCAAGCTTTTTATAGATTTCTGCTATATAATCATAAGAATGTCGTGGTATAAATGAGCTTCCAATACATAACATTCTGCGTAAATCTGATTTAACACCTATCGTTAAAGGATTTCTTTGATAAGTATTTATTCTAATTTTATTCTTAATCTCTTTTAATTTCCCATCTTTTAAAAAATAATTAAGTTTCTTTTTATAATTTATACTTTGCGACACTAAAAAAACTTCTTTTTCAAGACTGTATTTCTGTATAAAATTTATCACATATTCACGTTTTGGTTTGCTCCATTGATAAAACGGGTCATATTGTTGACAAATTATAATACTTTGCTTTTTTGCTGTACCCATTGGGTCATTAATATTTACATCAATCAAATTATCAAACAAAATATCTAAATTAATTGGTGGTTTTACCGCATCAGTTAACAAAAAAGGTTTATTTAATTGATTTATCCAAGTAGTCATTGATGTTATATCATCAACCGAAGCTAAAATAACCCGCCTTTCGCCATCAAAAGAAATTCGCTGTTGTATATATATATTTTTCGCTGAAATTGAAAGAAAGAGTTTTACTAATTGTTTTATGTTTATATCATCAGTTTTCTTAAAATAATCAATCATTATACTATACCATTTTACAAAATCGCTATTGCCAACTTTTAATGTGTTATAATCCATTTCAGAAATTTTCATACATATTGATTTGGTCGTTGTTGACATTTCTTTTACTTTTTTCTGAAGATTTTCAATAAATTGTTCAAAATCGTTTAAAAATCCGCTATCAGTATGCATATCTTGTAATTTTTCTATGGTTAATTTGGCTTCTGATAAAATATCAATTTGCTTTTTGCCATCATCAATAAATAAATCCATTTCTTTAAAATTTACAGAAAGTAAATGATAACATTCGTCAAAAAATATTAAATCACACCATTGTATTAACTCATTTAACATTTTTCGGGCTTCCTTTGAATGTTTTGATGCGTTTATTAAAACTTTAAATTTTTGCGTTGATAAGTAAATTATGTCATACGATTCAAGCTCGCTTAAAACTTTCTGAAAATAACATTTTGGATTTCTATTTCGCTTTATTTCCAATTCTAATTCTTGATTGTTTTTATTAAACTTCCATTTTTCAATTAATCCACTCAAATCACATTTAGAACATCATGGCTTTAAGAAAAATGGAAATACATCCGACATTTCCCTATATTCACTTATTTTTTCGCAAATTTCGAGATTTGAACCAATTCTATAATGTAATGGTTTCAATGTATTAAACCAACCTCTCTCTAAACCTATTTCAAATGCTTCTTTTAAGGTTTTATCATAAATCCTATTTGTAGGAGCAATCATTAATAATTTTTTACCTAATCGTAATGATTGTATTATTGTCGCTGTTGTTGTACCACTTCGAGTAGTTTTTCTTAGAAAATAACGTTTTTTAGATTTAATCAATTCTGCAATTTTACCATGAAGTTTATTCCAACCATGAATTTCCTGCGGAAGTTGTTCTGAATAATCATATTCCAAAAACACACTTTTCATTTTAGGACAATTCTTTTCATCGCAAAATCCAATATTTCTTGTATTCTTACATGATGGAGGAGCGTAACCACGCTTCATAATATCTTTTACCATTCGCTCAGTCTTATTATAGTCAAAATCTCGCTGATTTTTAAATGCTCAATTATTACCTCTTCCGAATATCCTAAAGATTTCAGTTTATTTACAACTTTTATTCGCATTTTATGTCCGACAGCTCCTTCACATTGAATTGAACCATCTATAATATTTTTAATACATTGCCCACTATAATATTTTGAGATAAACCATTCAAGAGAGTTTTTATGGTTTTTACCCAACTCACAAGATTGTGGAAATTCGGTTATATTATTTAATAGACTTTCACCAATTTTGTGAGTAAATTTTTCAGAATCTAAAACATATCTCTTATATTTTTGCTGTCGTCTTTTAACAATAAAGCTAATATCTAATTCATGGATTATCAGTTTTTCATTTAAATCCGAAAACTTATTAAAAAGTGGTTTTAAACCATTACCATAACTTTTTTCATTCATTTGAACAAAAGGGAAATATTCTATAAAGTCTATAAAATCATGCCTTTCTTTAAAAAACTGATTAATATTATTAAATGTAATATCTCTATAAAATGAAGCTTTTTCTTGAATTATATCCTTTTTTAGTATAATATATAAATGCCAACCATGTGCAGAACGTTCTTTTATTATATATTTTGGATTATCGAACAAAAAGAATTTTTTACAATTAGAAATTAATATATCACAAGATTCTGAAAGTTTTTCCATGTTTTCGGGAGTAAAATCTTTTCCATGACAATCTACATCAATCCCTAACCAACGTACACGCCATTTATTTCTTGATTTATCATTTTTTTTGTTTTGATAATGTGGAAATAGAGCTAAATCATATTCTCCATTAACATAACCGATTAATACATCATCAGTAAGCGTTTTTTTTACATTATACCAACTTTTATCGGTATATTTAACAACAAATGCATCTTTTCTACCGACAAAATATTTTTTTAAAATATTTAATTTATATTTTAATTCGGGATTGATTTGTTTTGTAGTACGTTCGTGCGGTAATTTAGTTAATTCAATTGAATAGTTAAATAAATCAAAATCAATATTTTCAATTTCAAATGGAGCTATTGTCATTTTAAATCCTCTTTTTGCTTTTTGTCGGTATTTTTAACAATGGTTTCATTATTTTGAATGATATAATCACTTAATTTAATCAATAAACTTGATTAAATTAATGAGTTTGACTATTTAAGCGTTAACATTATGAATCGATAAAAGTCAGAGAAAAGGATTAGTGAAAAAATTAGAAAGAAGCCAACATAATTGGAAAAAGAGCTTAAGTTTATTGATATTTTAGGCTTCTTTCTTATATACCAACAACAGAAAAAGGACAAAATGTCAAGACCATTCAAATAATAATTAAGCATAAAACTATAAAAATATATTCATTTAGTGCATAAAAAATATTCATTTAGAGCATAAGTTTAGTTTTCTAATCCTATAAGCTTGATTAGTAAATTCGCTTTCTCAATGCCCGTAATTTCGCTGAATTTTGAGAATAGATAATTTATTAATTCTGAAAGTGAAATATTATAGCTTTTAGCTACATTTTTAGCGTGTTGGATTACAATTTCTCTCTCTTTTTCATCTACAACACCGACTAATGTTTTTCTCAAAAACTCTTCATCTTGTTTGCTCATGGTTTAGTAAATATTTTAATTTTTTTACTCCTGTTGGATTTATGGAATAAACAAAAATATTATTTTGGTTCTTTTCTCTATGGAGATAACCAAAAGCGTGGTATCGGTTAAGTAGAACCATTATATTTTTAATTCCTATTAGGAAATGGGTTAAACTCCATATCTCTCTCGCAGTTAATTCTCCGAATTTATGAATGAGCTCAAGAAATTGTATTTTTCTCACATTGTAGTTTTTCATTTGTAATTTCCTCTACTATGCTTTTCACTTCTTCAGGAAAATTTTTCTGAAATCTCTCAAATACAGAATTCAATATTAAATTTTTTGTTTTGTATAATAATCCTTCTTTAGCTATTTTCTGTATCAATATTTGTAAATTCTGATTTATTCTTACAACATTTTCAAGCTTACGTTCCGCAGGGTTATCTAATAGTTTTTTCATAAAAATAGTTTCAGCTTTTGTAAGACTACCGAACCTCTCTTGAGCCTTATTAATTTTTTCTTTCAATTCTTCTAAATTTTCCATTTTTCCAGTGATAACCTCATCCAATTTATCCAAAAATATAGTTTTGTCTATAAAAGCCTCTACTTTGTTAATAAATAGCTCCATATCGAACGTATCTGAAATAAATGTCATTGAGCTTGCCACATTTAAGGAGAAATCATACAGTTTTAATGGTTTATCACTATATCTGTAATATTGACAAATCATAAATTCTATTTTTACCAAGAACGCTTCTAAATCTAAATTTGTTTCGCTTGCGAGTCGATTCAAATCGAAAAATAACTGCATTAGTTCATTATTATCATTCCAATCATCTCCAAAAAGTCTTACCATCCAATCGTCTTTTAGAGGATTTGTTTTGTTTGATGTTATCCCGCTTTTAATATCGTTATTATAATTGCCCGAATGTCTTTGGACAGTAGATTCTGATATATCTAAAGCTTTTGCTGTTTCTCTAATAGTAGCTCCCCCTTCTCTCAATTCTATAATACGCGTTTGGTTTTTTTCATCAATCATAATTTTTTATACTTTTTAAATATAGTCAAAACCATGCTTAAAATGTATTCAAAGACTATTCAATTAATTGAAAGTTTCTACTTAGGTTTTACCGTATTATTTTTGAAATTTCATTTCATTTATTCATTTTAATTTTTTGACTTCTCAGAAGTGTATTTTTTGACACTTTCCGAGCTTTAAATAATGATTATTTTTCACCTTAAAATACTTTGAGGTAATAATAATTTCAAGAATCTATATAGGTTAATTGAAAATTTAAAAACGCTATGATTTCTATTTCCTGCATTGGAGTGATACCCTAATGCTCGATAAAAATCTACCGTAATATCGTTTTTAGTTTTTTGGTATTTATCACACTTCAAAATATTCACCCTCTTCTATCTTTGCTTGTTGGAAAGTGAGCAAAGAAGCGAAGAAAAGATTTATAAGCGAGTTTAGGCAAATAAGAAATAGAAAATTTAATTTAATTAAAAATAAAATAAAAAAAGAGGCAAAAAATATGGTAAATGGTAAAAACGAGCCAATGCTTCAAGCTCTCTACAAAGAGAAAACTGGAAAACCAGCTCTTACTAAAGATGGCAAACAAGCAAAAGCATATATGGATTTCAAGCGTGGAAACTTCAAAACGATGGGCAACACGGTTATGAAATTTTTCGGTCAATGTGAACCCAAAATCGTTGCAGGTGAATTAAAAGCTTATGATTGCTATAAGGATTCCAAAGAAAAAACAATAGCACAAGGTTCTCTCTATATTCCTCCTTCTACACGTATCAGAACAAAAGAGAAGTAATTTCAAGAGAAGTACGACCTTAAAAAGCTTGAAGAACAGTATAAAAAAGAGTTTAAACTTTAAAAAACAATCTAATTTATTTTTTTTTTTTTTTTTTTAGGTGGTGGTCAAAATAGACAGAAAACAGAGAAACGGACTAAGATTACGTAAAATTCTCGTAGGTTTATCTGTATTCCTAAGTTCTGCGGGATTGATAGCTTCTGTCATAAGTGCGTACTTGAGTGTTGATTCTATAAAAGAATTTGAGTCCGCCACGAGAAGCGTTGAGAAAGCTTGATTTATATTTAGCTGAAAAATATAATAGATTAATTTTAGAAATATAGAATTCAAAAATGTATCCCACAAAATCCATCAATTTTTGATACATAAAATTTATTTAAATAAATTTCAAAAATCCTCTAAAAACGCTTAAAAATTTAAAAAATCAATATTATTATTAAATCGTTTGAGAGGTAGATTTTGCAAAATCCAGCAGTCTAAACAACAAATTTGTTGTTATTGTTGTTTTATTGTTGTTTTATTGTTGTTTTTCTCATATTTAAATATATTATTTGTTGTTTTTAAATATAAAACAACATTATTGTTGTTTATTGCTTTTCATTATATTTTTAAAAAATGGATTCCTATATACCTATGATATTGTTGATTCATTATTCTTTTCAATATACACTATTCGGTGTTTCTTAATGTGTTATTTTTTAAATTTGGTTAAAATGAGATTAAAACAAGATTTTTATTGAAAATCTATAAAATATAAATTTCCGAAATATTTCTGAAAGTTATATAGAAATAAAAATATATCCACCCAATAAAATAATTTCATGTGAAATGTGTATGGAAGAAACTAAATTAAAAAATCAAAACACATCTACGTTTTCAGATAAGAACTTACACCTTACAAAACGCAGCAGAACTTAAAATTCATTTCATTCATTTCATTTGGCTGATCTGGAAAATTAAATATCGCTTAGAACTAAGAAAAAGAATTAAAGACGCATCTGAAGAGAAGAAAGAGTTAATGGCGTAGCCATTATTGCTCAGAAGAACGATTGAAGAAATTTAATTTAATAAAATAATAAGTTTTATATTGATTTAAACTCAAAAGAAATGTATGGGGGGTTGATTTCTTATAATATAATTTAAATCATTATTTCATAAATTTTTACTCTTTTATCTTTAAGATCAGTATATTTTTTAATAAAATTTTCCTCTAGAAGCTTCTTTAGGCAATACGACACGGTTCTCTTTGAGAGAAGAGTTTTCTCAAGAATTATTTTTTGCTTTAAAGGTCCGTTTTGCTTTAAAATATATAATATAAATTTGCTTGAAGGAGATAATGAAATTAAATTATGTTTTTCTTTATAAGTTGAAACTACATATTTGTTTTCAACAATCATAAAATTTCTTTTTTAAAAGTAATTAAAATAATAATATCTTTCTCAGTTTAATAAATAAAACGCTCTTATTTAATATTTTTGTAATAGCTTTAATTTAAACAATTTAGTCTCAAAAATATTCAAATTGAAACTTTTTCATAGAGATTGTTACAAACCGAATCTTGTTTTTTTGTAATAAACATTAATTTATAAAAATTTAATGAAAATAGAATTTTAATAAAAGTTTCAAATTGAAAAAATATTACTGATATTGTTGGAAATTGAAACTGACACTTAATAGATTGTTCAATTTATTCAAATTCCGTAATACTTATATAATTATTATTCCATGTATAACATTGAATAAAATAATCAATTATTAAAAAAATTGTGAGAAACAAATAATGGAAAACCAAGTACTTGAAAAAAAACCTAATAAATTAATAGATCAAATGGAATTTAAAGAGTATTCTAAAGAATTTATGGAAAAATATTTTAATTTACTCATAACTGGCGCTCCACGAATTCCGCTTTTAGTGGTTAATAAAAAAGGTAAAATAATTGCTGATAGAGTTTTAAATATAGAACTAGGATAAAAAAATATTTTAAGATACTTTTAAACAAACTGTAAAGGTTCTATTAGATCCAAATAAAATATATGAGGACTTTAGTAGTAGAAATGTAGACAAATCTATAACTATCGAATCCTTAATAATTTTAATTGAAGATATTGATGATGATATTGTCAGAAAGGAAAGAATTGATATCTTAAAAAAAATCGATGTTAAACATAAAATTGTATTCAAAATTCTGGAAAATACCTTAATCCCTGATTCAAATGAAAATTTGAGATATGCAGGAGCAAAGGTTATAAAAATTAAATTTCTAAATTCTTGAAAAAGTTGCAAATGTAAACTTTTATTATTAGTGATTTTTACGTTATTATTTAATAAACAATTAATTTAAAGAGCGCACTAAAGAATTAAGAAAAGAAATCTTTTAAATTACTCATAACTGGTGCTCCGGGAATTCTGTTTTCAGTGATTAATAAAAAAAGGGAAAATTTTTGCTGATAGAGTTTTAAATATTGAATTAGGATAAAAAAATATTTTAAGATACTTTAAAAACAAACTTTAAAGATTCTATTGGATCCAAATAAAATATACGAGGACTTTAGGAGTAGAAATGTTAGCAAATCTATAACTATCGAATCCTTAATGGCTTTAATTGAAAATATTGATGATGATATTGTCAGAAAGGAAAGCATTGATATCTTAAATAAAATCGATGTTAAACATAAAAATGTATTCAAAATTCTGGAAAATATCTTAATCTCTGATTCAAATGAAAATTTGAGATATGCAGCAGCAAAGGTTATAAAAACTAAATTTATAAATAAAGCTATTATCCCTTTTCTTTGGGTTCTTCAACATGAGTCTTCTTATGACTTTTTAATAACTATTATTAAATCTTTAGAAGATCTTAGTGATGATCGAATTGATTCCATGTTAATCGAAGAAATAAAAAAAATAAGTATTGATGAATATAAAAAAAGTATAGATCATTTATCTTCTGAGAACAATCTTGAAAATTATTCTCATAAAGAACTTGCTGAAATTATAATTAACCACATTACTCTCCGATTCTTAAGAAAAAAGTTTAACAAATTGGAATTTGAAATAAAGAATGGTTTAGTTATATCCTTAGATTTTTCCAAAGTCGATAATTTAATAATATACTGGCGTGACAGAATAGCGCTTCAAGATAGCTCAGATGTAATGGGAATACAAAATCTAAAAAATTTAGAAAGAATCCAGTTTTTTTCATTACAGTGGACTTTTAACAATGACTTATCTTATCAAAGTTCAATTACCTTAATAAAAGCTTTAGAACAACTTAACAATAACATAGCCAAAGAAACATTAATTTCTCAAATTTATAAAATTGAAAATAAAAACTATAAGTTATTAATTAAAGATCAGTTTGAGAATTTTCCAGTATCAAAACTAGCTGATATTTTAAGAAATTATATTACAATCTCTTTCTTTAAAAAAAAACATCCTCAACTAAATTATAAAGTAGAGAATGGAGAAATTGTTGAAATTTTTATCGAGAAAGAACCACTAATCACATTACCAGATTTTATAGAATATTTCAGCTCACTACGCTCTTTAACTTTAAAGAATTGTAGTTTATATGCACTTCCAGAATCAATCGGAGCTTTTAAATATCTAGAAATATTAGATTTAGAAGGAAATAGTCTGAAATCTTTACCTAAATCTATATCCTTTCTGACATCATTAAAAAGTCTAAATTTGAGCAAAAATGAATTAATAAGAATACCTTTTCCAATAGGTGGTTTATATCGTCTTAACTATTTGAATCTTGAAATTAATAAAATAATTCAACTCCCTAAATCAATTGGTTACCTCTCTTCTTTAATTCTTCTGAATGCAAGTAGAAATAATTTAAAGACATTACCCTCCTCTATTGGTTCACTTAAATCTCTTCAAAATTTACAATTAAGTTTCAATAGAATTATTTCTTTACCTGAATCGATTGGATTGCTTTATTCACTAGAAAACCTTAATTTGGATAATAATGAATTAACTTTTCTTCCAAGTTCAATCAATTCAATTTCTTCACTAAAAATGTTAAGTTTAGAAGAAAACGAGCTAAAGGATCTCCCAAATTCATTGAATCTTCTTACGTCTCTAGAAATCTTAAAATTAGGATGGAATCAGTTAGAGAAGCTTCCTGATTCAATTGGTTCCTTGAAATCACTTAAATATTTACGATTAACAACTAATCAAATAAAGAATTTTCCTGACACAATATGTTTACTTTCATCTCTTGAATGGTTAGATGCTTCAGAAAACCAAATCAATATACTTCCTGAACATTTGGGTAAATTAAAAGCTCTTAAAGTATTAAAATTAAGTGATAATCAAATAACTTTACTACCTGATTCTATCTGTTTGCTTGGGAAGCTTGAAAAATTAGACTTTTGCTGGAATGAAATTGAATTTCTTCCTAAATCAATAAATTCTTTATCTTCTCTAAAAGAAATTTGGTTAAATGGAAATCGGCTTAGATCATTGCCCACATCAATTGGAAATCTTCCTTTACTCAAGAAATTAAAATTAGTTAACAATAAAAATTTAACTTATCTTCCAAAATCTTTAGAAAATCTGAGCAATCTTGAAATATCACTAAATTGGAATATCGTAGAAAATTCTTCTGAATTTACAAAATTTTTTAAAAAGGAATTTTTATTTAAGTAATAGTAATCTTTGGGAATTAAATCTGTTCGATATTATCTTTAAAGATTCTCAAAATTATATTTGGATAATTTATATTTATAACATTCTGGAGTTTTATTATTTTAAATTTAAACAAAATATAGTGAAAAAGTTGTACTTGTAAACTTTTTATATCTGTGTTTCCATATTTATATTGGATAAGAATTAAATGAAAGTTAAAACAACTTACAAATAAGTAAATCATGTATATACTCAATGAATTTTACGTTGGATTAGATGAAAAGATCATTTATGGTTCTAAATGCTCTAAATGTGGAAAAGTTTATTTTCCCGCTATAATTCGATGTCAAGATTGTTTAGAAGATACTGATGATCTTATAGAATTACCCCAAACAGGGATCTTAAAAAATTTCATTAATTCATCATCTAATTCCAAAAAACGAAAAAAAAAAAAAGACAGCGAAGAATTATTATATGGACTGATTCAAATTGATAATTCTGATACTCCAGTAATTATGCTTATTTTAAACGCAAAAAAAGCGAATTTAAAACCGGGTATGAAGGTTAAAGTAGTGTGGGGGGATGGAAAGTTAACTAAATCTCCACATATTGTTGGATTTGAACCAGTTGAATAAGTTTATAGAAATCTAAAGAATTATTTTATAAGCTACAAACAAAGTGATATTTTTTATTAAACCTGATAAAAAGTTAATGGGATTATTTATTATATCCCTCTTATTTTTTTTTGAGTAAATCCACAAATTTTATTCAAAATCCACTAGAATTTATTTTAATAAAATTCGCAATCGTTCAGAAGCTGAGATATGTCAATAACTTTAATTGGGGATTGGTCTTCATTAGCAACTTGGAATAAATTATTCTTACAGAAAACACATGAACTTACAAGAACTTCAGCGCTAGTAGCTGCTGCTTCTTTTAACCGATCTTCACGGATTCTAACCATACAAGCCCGAGTTTCTGCTAATCTATCTCTGCCGACTTCAACTGCAATATCTCCATAAAGAGCTTTTACTCCGCCTCCTGCACCACAACACCAAGACATATCTCTATTATGTCTCATTTCAAATAATTTAACTCCTTCAATCATTCTAATGAGTTCTCTAGGTTCTTCATAAACACCACAGTATCTACCTAAATGACACGGATCATGATACGTGATAAGTAATGGATCATCTTTTGTGCGTTTTGTATATCTAATTTTTAGATTTTTTTTTTTTACGATTTTTAGTGCATATTGGGTTAGATGATAGACGTCGAATCCAAGCTCATTATCTGCTAATCTGGAATACTCAAGTGTAAATGTTGAGAAACAACCAGAACACGAGAAAACAACATCTTTTACGCCAGTTTTACGTACAGTTTCAGTATTTTGTTTTACAAGCTCAATAGCGGCCTCCTCCAAACCAGTTCTGAATAACACCGAGCCGCAACATTTTTCTTCTGGAAAGATGATGAATTCAACACCTAATTTCTCCAAAACTTGAGATGTAGCTGAAACGAGTTCTTTGTTTCTATATGAAGAAGTACAACCAACAAAATACCCAACGCTATATGGACTTTTTCCTGTTTTACTTCTTTCCTTCGCTCGTTCATATGCTTTTGCTCCTTCCTCACATGAATCACACCAATTTAATCTATCAGAATGCTTTTCAAGAAAGGGATTATTATTTTCCTGTAACGAATTTCTGATAAGTTTCAATTTTTCTGGCATAGCTCCTTTTTTAACTACTTCTTGGCGGAAGTGTTGAAAAACACTCAAAGTTTTTACCCCAACTGGACAAACTACTTCGCAATTTCCACATAGCATACAACGAAAAACAGAAGGTATGATTTCCTCCCTGTCGAACTTAATATCTTTTCGATCTAATGCTTTTATAATTCTGTTTCGACCTCCAGCGTAATCGGTTTCACTCCATGAAACATTATATACTTTGCAAACATGACGACAATATCCACAATGAGTACAACGTTCATAGGAGTATATATCTTCTATAGCCCCTAAGGGTTCAATAAGGTTTTCTGTAGAAGGAGATACTAAACCTGCAACTGGTGGACCGCTAGTTATTATATTGCTTAAATCTTTTTTATTTGTATCTTCACTCATTTATTTTATCCCACTTTTATAATAGTTTTTCAATTGAAAATATTCTAAATTCTAATTAAATATAATCCTTATACTTATTCAATATTTATGACAATTCAACTTAATAATAATAATAACAATCATTAATTTTAAAATATCCTATACAGGATTTTCGCTGTATTAAAAAGTAATGATATCCTCCAAAATTTCATCCTTGCTTTAATAATTCGATATGAATTAAATAAATCTTTTGGATCTAATTTATCTTTTAATAACTTTCTTTTTAATACCTCTTCACTTTTAAATTTGTGCAAATAAAAGGTATTAACTACACCTATAGTATAAACACGATCATCTTGATTATATGCTAGGATTGCTAAATCATGTAAAAATGCTTTTACAGCAAAGAATTCCCGTGCTTTTTCAATAGTCGTAAGACCAAAAATTTTTACTCTTGTCCATTTATTATCTCCCGAAATGGCGTAAGTTGCAGTTGGAAATTTATATTTCTTTCTTTTTATCATATAATTCTCCATAAATCCTTGTAATCTCGTGTCAGAAATCCAATATTCTTGAAATATTAAATTTTGGGCTGATCTTCCAATTGAAACTTCGGCATCACTGATATCACGCCATTTCTCTTTTAAATATGAACTTTCAACTTCAACGGCTTTCATTTCCGAAGCTAAACTTTTAACAGTTAATATACTCTTTGATGTTTGTTCAGGTTCATCATAAAAAACTGCCCAAACCAGCCATTCATTCTTAGGAAAATTAACATGGGAATATCTTTCAAAATCTCTTTCTGAAATTGAAAGGAAAAAGGGTTTATTCGGTGAGTCATACTTTAGCGTCAAATAAAATTTAATAGCTTCTTTGATTGAATCAAAACCATAACCAACTATCTCTAATGAAGTTTTAAGAGTAGTTACGGATAATTCTACTTCTGCTATTGCTCCATATATTCCATAAGTCCCAATAATGTCATCAAGAGTAATTTCCCCACTAGAATCTTTTGTAATCTTTATAATTGACCCATCTGGCTTAACAAACTCTAAAGAAATAATTGAATTCTTTATAGGACCATTTTTTATGACACCAATACCGGCTTTTCCCGGAGTTGCAATAAAACCACCAACACATGAGGTTTTAAAGCTAGTAGGATAGCATTTTGGTGCAAGACCATAATCAGCAAGCGCCTCTATTAAATTTAACCAAGATATTCCACTTCCAACCTTTACTATCATTTTATCGGCATCAATTTCATGTATTTTATTTAACCTTCGTACATCTATAATAACACCCCCTTTTGAAGGAGTTGCTGAAGAAAAACATGATGTGCCAGCTGATCTGATAGTAACAGGAATATCTTGTTCTCTACTATTTCTTATCGTTTTTGAAAGTTCTGCTGTATTTGCTGGACGTACAATGTAGTTGGCGAGATAGTTTTTTTTAAATTTATAGTGATATGATGGCAAGGAAGTGAGATCTGCTGATGCTGATTCAAGTTCATATGGATTAGTACTTACATGATAAGGGGAAATAAATTCTTTAATAGCACTTAAAAATTTCTGTTTTCTTCCTTTTTTCAAACCTTTTTCTTCACTTATTTGTTCTTTAGATATTGAAGTTGTCATTTTTCACTCCCTTAATTTTATAATAACAAGAGATTCGAATTCAATAAAAAACCCGTAACAAAGGCCATCCACCAGAATACCAATGTTAGATAACCTGTAATCTTGGCAGGTTTTCGTTCTGCTGCGATTCCAAACAACATGCTAATAAATCCAGTTACTAATCCTATCGCCCCAAAAATTATATGAGGTAAGTGATAGATTAATTCATATCCCTCTAACCAAGCCTGAGTTGGGATCTTTATTACAGCTGCAATTACATTTATTACTGTTAAAATCCAAGCAGAACCGGCAAAAATACCATGCAACTTTACAAATTTGTTTTCATTTAACAACACAAGAACTGTAGCTACTGACACTAATATTAGAGCTGGTAACCCTAAATATAATCCTAAATGATCAAAAATTTTGTCCAATGGATCATCTTTAGGGGCAGATACACCTCCAACACTAAAACCAATTTCTATATATGTAAAGGTGGGTTGGCTTCCCACATTATCTCCTGCTAAAATGAAAAAGTAATAAAAGCCTTCATCTTCAGGAACTGTGATATTAAATGTCACTACCATCGCATCCGCATTCGTATCTTCATCTTCTGCAGAACCGTCTAATATCCTATCGGTTGTTGGAGTTATTTGCAGGTCTGCATTATTTTGGCTGGGTAATGGTGCTTGAATAAATAGATTTGATCCACTAGATCCAGTGGCAGTAATCTCGATAGTTATAGTTTCTGAAGGATTTGCAGAATTTGTTGTATTTACATTGACTGATATTGTATATCCTCCTGGTACTGTATGGCAATTTTCATGAGCGTCGGTATAGCCAGGAGATCCGGTAACAGATAAAAATATTGGTATTAACAAAATACCTATAAGACCTATGAATATGATAAGAGTTTTCTTTTTCATGGTTCTGATTCTTCTCGATCAATTGATTTTTTATGTAAAATATAAAAATAAAATTTTAATAAATTAAATCTTGTATATTAAAAAAATTTATTTTTTTAATACTTTATTGCAATAATTACCCCTATTTTATATTTATACAAAAAAATTTATTATAACTCCTCAATATTTACTTTTAAGGTCACTTTTATGAAGATTAACAATTTATCAATAAAAAAAAGCATTGCTATAACTATTAGCTTATTATTTTCATTATTTCTTATCTTTCCAGTACTTTTAGATTTAATAGAGCTCAATTATCGAATCATTATTATATCAGTTCTCGGCAATTCTTTTATAGTTATATTAATTGTTGTGATGATTCTTGATATTGTTTTTCTACTCTATAAAAAAGAGAATTTTTACTTTTTGTCTTTTTTAAACATGGGTTTATCTTTATTTTTATTTTTACTTATGATATATAGTTTTCTAAATAATATATATGAACTTATATACGTTATGAACTATAGCAATTCCACTCTCCCCCTAATTTATAAAATCGTTGCGATTTGGGCAGGTGAACAGGGATCAATTATGACTTGGATAATGTTCAACTCCTTAATAATCTATTTTTACAGGATGAAGAATCATAATAAGGAAGATCTGGTTTTTATACGTTCGGTTGTTATATCGTTAATTGCATCAACAATATTTTTAATTATTCTATTTTCCTCTAACCCTTTTGGAGTTAAATCACCACCCGTTTACCCAAACGGTCGAGGATTAAATCCACTTTTAATATCCCCATTTATGATTTGGCATCCGTTTTTTATATTTATCGCTTATGCTATTTTCTTGATCCCATTTACTGTTACAATTGCTGAAAGTATTACTCGAAATAAGAAAAAAGAAGAAAATGGAAGGAAGGAAAGTTCAAAATTATTAAATTCATATCAACAAGATTTTTACAATTTTTCTTTAAAATTTGGTTGGTTGGTTCTTACTTTAAGCATTGGTTTAGGCGCATATTGGGCTAAAGTTGCATTAGCACCATGGAATCGATATTGGGGCTGGGATCCTGTTGAAATTGTTTCCCTTATCCCATGGTTTTTTATCACCGCGTTTTTTCACACAAAGTCCTTTCAAAAGAAAAATCCTCTTATAGTTAAAATTAATGTCGCTTTAATATTTTTATCAATCATTTTTTCTACTCTGATTACAAGAGGAGGAGGATTGAGTTCTCTTCATTCTTTTGCAGGAAAAACAGAACTCATTGTGTGGGTAGTAATAATTGGTGCATTATTAGCTTCATTATCGCTCTATGTAATTTATATAATACTTGATTATTTATTAGAAGAATATCAAAAAACGAAACTGTTTCTTGACTATTTGAGCTACATAATTTTGTTTGGATTAGCATTTGTATGTGTTTTTGGACTTCTTATCCCCCCGTTTACATATATCTTATCAATAGATATTATTTTTATTGGTACTGATTATTTTATTATAACTACTTTTACTTTAGCTATTATATTAGCAATTTCACTAATTTTTTGCTCATTATGGGAATATTTTAAGATTAAATGGATTACTATTACCTTAATCATTGGAATATTAATACAATTCATTATTTCATTTTTATTATACATAATTGGAGGAATTTTTATAAATCCCGCAATAATTATCTATTTTATTGCGTTAGCTGCTGCCTTTCTAAAACTTTTGAATACTTTTGATTTAAATAAAGGTTTAAAACACTTTTTTAGAATGAATTCTAAAACAATTATTCATATCGGGATTTCATTCATTTTAATAGGAACTCTAATAAATCCTAAAATTGAGCTTCTTCTAGACTTTTTCTATATTACTGGATTCTTTGTTTTAATTTTAGGGATTGTTCCTTCAATACTGATGGTTTTTTTTCAGAAAAAAAAAAAGAGTATAAGTATATAAATCAGAACAATGTTTAGATGAACTGCAAATATTATTTGTTTTAAAGAGATATTTTTAAATAAAAATTCAAAAACTTTTTTTCTTGTCTTAAATGAATTAAGATAAAGATAAATTGGATTAAAATATATTAGAAGATTCTATTAGCAAAAAATTGGTAAGTAAAAATAAACTTCTTGATTATCCGAGAAACCTAGTTTTATATAGCTGATAATATGAGTAAAAAAAATGAAGAAATAATTAAGTGCATTAACGTTTCTAAACAATTCGGATATTTCTTTGCGTTAAAGAAAGTTTCTTTTAGCATAAGAGAAAGTTCGATATTCGGAATTGCAGGGGCAAATGGAGCGGGAAAAACAACGCTTATTAAAATTTTATCTGGAATATTGAGTCCCACCATAGGAAAAATTGTAATTGGTGGAATGAATTACGAAGATCATTCAAAAAATATAAAACAAAACATTGGAATTACATCTGATGAGTCGTTTCTATATGAAGAATTGACTATTTTTGAAAATTTAAAATTCTATGCTAATTTGCATTTAAATTTTGAAAAAGATAATATCACAACTAAGATTAACCATTTTGCTAAAAAATTTAATTTAACGGATTGGATCGATGAACCCGTAAGAAATTTATCTCATGGAATGAAACAAAAGGTTGAATTGATGAGAACTTTGATGCATCATCCCTCGATTTTGTTTTTGGATGAGCCTTTTACGGGTTTAGACTATAATACTACCAAAATGTTAATTAATTTCTTTAAAGAATTACAAATAAAAGAAAATATAACTATAATTATTACAACACATAAAATTGATATATTCCAGCAAATTTGTGATGAGCTAATTATATTAAAACGTGGTAAAGTTAATAAAACCTTTACGTTAGGGGATTATCCAGAAATTGAAATTGAATCATATTTTTAAGGTGTTAATTCATTGAGAAATGAAAAAATAACCCAAAAAACAAGATTTAAATTGATAAAAACGCTTCTAGCTAAAGATCTTAAATCTGAAATCAGACAAATTAATGATTTATTTTCAATTTTACTATTTGGAATTATCTCCATTTTCATATTTTCATCTGTGTATAATTTTGGTACCCAATCTCAAAATATGCCTCTAGAAATTTTTGTCATCGAAAACTGGTTGATAATTTTTTTTACACTTATTTTCATTATGACAAAGTTATTTGTTAAAGAAAAAGATTCGGGAACGCTTGGTGGATTACTTACATCTCCTATATCATCTAATCTAATTATCTTAAGTAAAGTCCTTTATTGTCTAATTTTATTAATTATTGTCGAAATATTCTTATTTCTATTTAGCTTTTTTATATCTGCTCCCGCGATCGAAAATTTAAGCTTAGACATAATTATACTCTATATTGTAATAGGAGTACTATTGCCTACAATTGATTTAGCTATTTGTGGAAGTTTAGTTTCTGCTTTTTCAATGTATGTTAAAAATAAATCGTTTATCTTGCCAGTTTTATTATTTCCGTTAATTTTACCAATTGTAAATCCAATTATATCAATAAATATAAAAATAATGGAAGGGGCGTTTTTTTCAAATCTATATTATGAAATGATATTTTTAATTGCCCATATTTCTCTTATGTCTTCAATCCTAGCATTAATCTCTCAGACACTTTTATATGACTAAAGTTAAATTAATTACTACACTGTGTAAGAATCTGACTCGCAGTTAAAATTGAAGAAGGAGAATTAAAGATTCCTGTTATAACTACTTGCACTCCATCTTCAAATTCATTTGGAACAGAAAGTCCATTAATATCAACGAAAATACTATGTTCATCCTCAGTTAAACTAAAATTTTCCCCAGAAAAACCTTGTACTATTCCGATTACTTGAATTTCTTTATTATTGTATTTAGAGGGTTTTGAACTGACTTGAGAAACCTTAAGATAGGGGCGAGAATTTAATGTTAATAGAGAAATAATAATAATTATTGATACTATTATCCCAACAATTGCTATGATTTTTGTTTTTTTTCGTTTTCTTTTTGGTTTTTTTAAATTTTCTTCCAAATTTCTCTCCTTAATCCAGACTTTTTTCCAAATTTCTAATTCGTTTTAATGTGTTTCTTAATTTAAGTTTAGGATAGAGAATTAAGATTATTATTACACACCAAAATAATAAATAACTGATACCTATAGTTATTATGTCTGCATTTAAAATATACTTTTCTGACATTTTATTTACTCCTCTATTAATCTTTTTTGTATTATTTCATCTAATTTTTCTTTTGCTTTATCTAAAGATACTAATTCTTTAACAATATAAATGAATAAGATTGTCATCGCAATTAAATTAAAGAATAATATAAACAGTTTTATTGAATCCCAGTAAATATGTCCTGGTTGACCTGAACTTGGATTAATTAAAGGATGCAAAGTCGTAAAAACTATTGCTGAGATGTAACTTAAGGGAACTGTAGGAAATAAAGCAATACCTAAAGCGGCTGTTAATTTTGCTTTCTTTTCTTTATCTTCAATCATACTACTGAAAATCAAATAGGATACATAAGAAAGAAATAAAATTAAAGTCATAGTCTGTCTTGCATCACTCCACTGCCAATAAACATTATTATAATTTCCTGAAGTTGCATTATACCATAGAGACCCTGTTATCAAAGTAAAAGCACTAAAAACTACTCCAACGATTATGCTATTTTTACCTAAACGACTCCAAATTATTTTTTTGTATTTTAAATACAATATATGACAGATTAAACTAATACCAAATGAAAAATATGAAAGCCAAGCTCCGGCTACATGATAAAAAAAAATTATATAAACAATGCGATCAAAATAGTCTGGATCAGGAGGATCAGGAGGTTCAAGCCATACTATAAGACTAGAAGAAGTTAATCCTATAATTAAGAAGAAATTGATCAATAACATTCCTAGTGAAATGAATAACAAGTAGTGAGTTTTTAAAATCTGTATTATATTTTTAGTCATCTTTTATCAACACGTAATTCTTTAAATTAAATTCAATATATAATATTTTAAAAATATTAGTTTAAAGTTTTAAAAACATAATAATAATTTTATAGATAAGTAGAATCATGTATATTAAGTTTTAAAATTTAATATTAATAAATATAAAAAAAAAAAATATAAAATATTTATTATTACTTTTTGTTAATTTTATTTCTTTTTTAGGATGTTTTTCTTTTTGATAATTATAAGAGTAGTGACGACAAAAACACTTCCAATTGTAATTGCTAAGATAGATCCCGGAATTGTACCTCCATCACCACCTGAAGCAGCTACTACAGTAATCGAGATTTCGGTGTTAACATATGTAATATTGAAAGGAGGATATGCGCCATGTTCGCCACCAGTGTGGTTTGCTGCAGCAATTGCTGATATGACTAGAGTATAAGTTCCTGCTGTAGAGGGTGCTATAAGTTCAAATTCAAAAGCGTCACCAACGGTTTGACCATAACCAAGATGTTCGTCCACATCCCCATTAGAATCGACTTTACCCGTCCAAAATAAGACACCATCTAAATTCCTCATAAATTCGGCATTGTCTCCAAGCTCCCCAGATATTCCAACAAGCATATTAGTATTATAAGAATCAGTCTCTTCATAAGGTTCCATAAAGGCCTCAACTACAACAGTTAAAACAAAATCCTCATCTGTATCTAAATTTCCAGTTGGTGATCTTGTTAATGTCATTGTTCCAGTTGCACTTTCTTCAGTATCAGAACTACCATGACAACCTCCGTGGGTTGCGCCTGAAAATTCGTTTATATAGCCTCTATAGGCAAAAGTTCCCCCGATTATTCCCAGAAGAAATAATGGAAGAATAAACATCACAGCTAATTTCAATTTTTTCATTTAAATTTACCTAATTATTTTTTGTTTTTTTTCTTTTTTTTTAGTTTTTATAATAAATTTTTAATAACTATAATAAAAGTTTCTTAATTTAAACTTTATAATAATTATCCAATCTATTATATTTTTAAAAATTTTTTGTGTTAGATTTTTAAATAAATATGGTTTTAAAGAACGTAAAATCCTTCTTAAGTATTTCTAAATTAGATTAATTTAAACAATCAGTTCATTAACAGTTTCAATTTCTAACACTTTTGCACTATTAGTTTCAGTCTGAAACAATAAAAAAAAAAACTTAACGAATTTAGTTATAACATTTAACACTTCTTTATGGTTTAGTTACAATTTCTGATAACTTTGTTTATGAGAAATGATCTGAGTTAAAATTATATTTTAGCAAAATGATCGATTTCGATAATTCTTTAAGATTTAAATTATTCATTTCGCAAGTTTTTTGTTCTTATTTGAACTTCAGAGGATAAAAGTAATTAATTATTGAAATTTTATTAATTAAATCATAAATAAGTTCAATTTTAAACAATTATTCTCTTTTTTTTTAAATATATGTTTTATATTCTAAAAATATTTTGAACATCCTATAAGCAATCCTAATAATCATTTAACAAGTAATTTTTTGTTAAATAAAGAGACATATAATCAGAAATAAATAAATAAGTTCAATAAGGTTCAATTAGTTCAATTTTAAACAATTATTCTTCTTTTTTCTTAAATATATGTTTTATATTCTAAAAATGTTTTTAGCTTCCTATCAGCAATCCTGATAATCAATTTCGATTATATGATCAATTTTGGTATTTTAAGTTTCAGATCAAAACTACAAATAAGTAAGAAAGATCAGTTTCTAAATTCAATATTGCTTATTATCAGATTCTTAACTTTTTTTTTAAAAAATGCTTCTTAGGCATTGTAAATATTTTCGTAGAAGTATTAGTAATGCAGAGTACAATATTCACTTTTTTCTTATTATTTTAGAAACAATATTATGATAAACAATTTTCATTCGAATTTAATCGTGCTGATAAGATCGTATTTAAAATAAGAATCCGTTCAAATTATCTATAAAAAAGAATAAATCTTTGGCTTCAACAAACATAAATGTTGAACAAAGTAAGATAAAAATTCCGTAGCTTAATTGATTTAAGGATTGGTTTTTTCTTGCTTTACCTATAATCCAAAGAAAATAAATTCCAATTAACAATAGACCAAGGCTAATTATTGACCAATTCAGTAGTAAGTTTGATGCTAAATAAGTGAAATACAAACACATATATTAAGGTCCAAGCAAACTTATGTTAAAAGATCATAGAAATAAAAAAGATTCTATTTCAATTAAGAAATTTCTCTAATTTTTAATTAAAATTTAAGATAATCTTTCTTTCTGATTTCTTATATTGACGTTAGTATTCACAGTTATTATCAGAAATCCACAAAATGTCTCCATAAAAAAGAAGAAATCTGTAGATTCAACAAACATAAATGCTGAACAAAGCTAACCTGAAGCTATATTACTCTCACACGAGTTATTTTTTATATGCAATAATTAAAAAAAAAAGAAATTAGATTTTTATCATTATTGATTTTTGTTTCTTTATTGTTTTTATTATAACAAATGAAATTGCAAAAACACTTCCAAGAATTAAGAGTATCCCGAACCCTGGAATTGCCGCACCATCTCCACTAACAACAAAAGTTAATGCAATTGGGCCACTGTAAGTACTGTGTTCTTTTGTACCTTCAGCTTCTTGTCCTGAATCATCAAAAATAGCTAAACTAAAATAATATTCTCCTGATACTGATGGATCGAATGCAACATCATCATCATTACCAGTATCAAGTGCTCTCTTAGTCTCAAGAGTATAAACTCCATTTACCCATCTCAATGCTACTTCAATGTCACCATGACTTAATGTGGGAGCTCGCAAGATATGTCTTGGTACATTTGCATTTAATGCAACAAAAGCATCAACTGCACTTGTCAAACTTGCCGAGCCTGCAGTTATATTAATAGCTTCCCCTGCATCGATCTCGGTAGTAGTAAGTATCATAGCATCTATCCAATCTGTAGGATCTTCTTCAATCCACATAGCATGGCCATCTTCAGCATTATCTTTATAAGGTCCGTCTCCGTCATCGCCTTGTCTACCTGTATCATCAAGATATTTATCATCAGCATACCCACGTAATGATACTGTACCAGCTGTAAGTTGAAAGTTGGTTGAATCTATTGTGATTCCTGATGCTGTTGCTGATATAAAACCACTACCTCTCGCTGCCTTCACGTGCCACATATCAGCTATTTCACCAGCACCCAAAGAAACTTGATCGTCTAAAGAGTGGCATTTTACCATACCACCAACAGTACTAAAACCTTCAACTTCTCCCATTTCCCACAAAAAAGCAATCCTATCTTCGGAACCTCCTGCTGCTAATTTTTGATCATATACATAACCAGAAACATTATATCTTCCTCTGGTAACACTAAATGTATCATCTTCCCATGAAGCATATAAATAAATATTGGTAGATGTATATACAGCTTTCAATGTGACTGTAGTATCAGGAAGATTTCCTCCATCAGTTTCAACTAGTAGAGATGTAGCAGACGTCCAAGCAGCCTCATCAGCAATACCATCTAGCGTTAATTCGGAACTGGATTCATAAGGGGTAAATAAATCAGCGGCGCTTATTCTCAAGTCTGATGTTACATACGATAACAAAAGTCCAAATGGTAATAACAGAACTAAGAAAAATAGTAAATTTTTTCTTGATTTTTTCTGCATTTTTATCACGTTTTATTTTTAGAAATTTGACGTAAAAATTAAATTAAAATTTAGTTTTTACTATTCAAAAATATAAAAAAATTCGAGTTTATAATCTTATTGATTATGATAATATTGTTGTTTCAAATAATCAAAAGTTCTACATAAAAAATTAAAAATTGAAACATATGGATATATATCTATTAATATTAAAAAAAAAAGTTTATCAAGAATATGCATATGGAAAAATATTTATATAAAAATTTAATGACAAACTCATTACAAATAATATTAAAATAAAGCTGCAAAATATATATTATTTTTTTAGAGATCTAATAGATATAAAAATAAAAAAATATTCAATAATTTCTCCATTTTAATTTTTAGATTTTGGTTCTAAAAAAATCGATAGTACGCTTCAGACATTGACTTGGGAGTATTCCATGTATACCTTCTACTTGAATACTTGAAATTCCTAAAATAGTCGATGCGATAATTCCAAATCTATATTGATCTGTACTGGAAGCAAATAGGATAGTTCTTTTTTCCAGGAATTTAATGATTTGTTTGTCCCAATTAAAACTTTGGATAACAGGATCTATTTGAACAATGGCAATAACTTTCTTTATTAGGTTTTTGTTATTATTAAGAAAATCATATATAATTCTCCCCCCCATCGAAAAACCTATAAATCCGAACCTACTGTTAGGTTTCATTACGTTAATTATTTTTTTTAACTGATTGAAATAATTTGTCCCTACTAAATCGTCCTCAATGAGGTGTGGATTTAAAGCTAGTAAACCCCAGTTTTCTTTGTGAAAAGCTTTAAAATAGGATTCCATGCTTGATTCTTCTAATCTTCCTTGACTTAATAAGGTATATGACCAAATTCCGGCAATTTCAGGATGTCCAGATACTATTATAAAAAGATTTTCCTTCTCAAAGACATCTGGAGTTGATATAAGATAATATTTTTGTTTTTTTTCTAAATCTCTATATGTATGCTTTACAATAACTCTTCTTTCGAGAAGATCTTTTTCAATTGACTTAGCAATTTTTTTTATTTCTGTCAAAATATTTAGACTTTAATAAATCCTTTTAATTTTACTAATTCAAATCATTTTAAATACTTAAGACCATTTTTAAGACTTTTTATTATTTTATCAACAGGTTCAATTCCAACAGAAATCCTCATCAAATAAAAATCAAGACCAAGTCGTTCTAATTCTTCCTTAGAATCATTATAATGTGCCATTATAACGTAAGGACACAGTAAAGTCTTTTCAGAGCCTAAACTTGGACCTTTTAAAATTGGGGGAAGTATATTATCATAAAAGTTTTTAGCATTATCCTCGGTAGATTCTTTTAAAACAAAACTTAATACGCCACTTCCCCCTCTAAGAAATTTTTGCATAAGTGAGTGGTTGTGGTCATTTTTAAGAGATGGATGATATACCCTTTTTATT
>SDBS01000711.1_pt1 | contig 33051 bp, 26 predicted proteins | sample 2277091 | NCBI WGS metagenome assembly SDBS01 (sample SAMN10404972, study PRJNA504765) | marine sediment metagenome | isolation source: marine sediment core GS10_PC15, 163 cmbsf | place: Arctic Ocean: Southern Knipovich Ridge | collected 2010 | reverse complement strand
AAGGGCGGCTTTCAACGCCGCCTGGGGAAGTACGTAGTTTTTAGGAATAGATTACTCGAAGCCCAGCTTCTTCTTGGCTTCGGCGCTCATCATTTCCTGGTTCCACGGCGGCTCGAAGACCACCTCGACGTTGGCCTCGTCGACGCCCTCCATCTCCTCTACGGCCTTCTTCGCCATGTCCGCCATATAATGGGCCATGGGGCAGCCCGGCGCCGTCACCGTCATCTTCACGCCCACCTTGCCGCCCTCGACCGCGACGCCGTATATCAGGCCCAGGTCGACGATGCTCATACCCGGGATCTCGGGGTCGTTCACGGTGCGCAGCGCTTCCATTACGGCCTCTTCGGTAACTGCCACGTCTAACCTCCGGTAAAATTTAAGGCGGCGCCGATTAGCCGCCGCCCACTATCTCCACCAATTCCAGAACGTCGCCCTCGGCCACGGGGGTCGCGCCGTACTTCTCGCGCGGTACGATCTCGCGGTTAAGCTCCACGACGGCCCGGGCGGCGTCGACGGCGAAGTGCTCGAGAACCGCGGCCACGGTAGCGTCGTCGGGGAGCTCGCGCCGCTCGCCGTTAATCACTAACTCCATGAGGGTCGTCGACTTTAGGCTTCCGTTTAGCGCGCGCTCCCGCGATGAGCGCTTGTAAATCGGGCCGGAGGTCGTTCTTGGTGAGGTAGTCGTAGATGGCGGCGTCGAGCGCCTCTTCGCCCAGAACGGAGCAGTGCATCTTCTGCTTGGGGAGGCCGCCGAGCGCTTCGGCCACCGTCTTGTTCGTGATACTCAGCGCCTCCTCCAGCGTCTTTCCCTTCACGAGTTCCGTGACCATGCTCGACGTGGCGATGGCGGCGCCGCACCCGAAGGTCCGGAACTTAACGTCTTTAATAACGTCGTCTTCGACCTTGATGAAGAGCTCCATCATGTCGCCGCAGACGGGGTTTCCCACTTTGCCCACGCCGTCGGCGTCTTCGATTACGCCCACGTTGCGCGGCTTATAAAAATGGTCCATCACTTTTTCGCTATACATAGTTTATCCTCAACGCCTGCGACTATACAGGTCGCCGGTTGAGGCGGTGCGCCTCGTCCAGTACCTTACGCAGGTCGGTGTTGTCGAGGAACGTCTCTATCTCCGTGCTCAGCTGTTGCCAAAGCATCCTCGCGGCGCAATTATCCCTCTTGGGGCAAAGTCCCTCCGCGCGGCGGCGGGCCCTTCCACCGTAACACGACTCGGGAGATGTACAGGGTGCGACGCCGATCGGGCCCTCTACCGCCCGTACGATATCGCCCACCGTGATTTCCGCCGGCGCCCGCGAGAGCCTGAAACCACCGCGGGGCCCGCGGACGCTCTTGACAAGGCCGGCTCTTCTCAGCTTAACGAACAGCTGCATAAGATAGTCGGCCGAAACGGCCATCTCCCCTGCTAACGCCGAAACCGAAACCGGTGCGCCGTTATCACTTTCGGCCAGATGTAGTAACGCCCTAAGGCCGAAGCGACCCCGCGTCGACATCCGCATAATAAAACCTCATCAGATATACTGTATAGTTTATTTTTTTACTAATTTCTCCAGTAGGTTCATTGGCCGATATTTTCAGCTTATCATATATACCCTAACCAGTCAACTTATAAACTTATTTTACGACGGCTCAAAATCCGCGGCGCGATTTCCCCCTCCAACACGCTCCTCAGGATTTGACCGCGAGACGCCGCGCCTCCGCCAACGCCGTTTCCACGGTTATAGCTTCCATACAGTTGTAATGCTCGCATCGGTCGCCCGGGCACTTCTCGCACGCGAAACCGGCGGGCGTTATCACCGCGGCGTTCTCCCCCCGCGGCCCCCACCGCGTCGGCGACCCCGACCGAAAGGGCGCGAATAACGACAGCGTCGGCGTCCCCACCGCGGCGGCCAGGTGCATGGGGCCGGTATTGCCCGAGACGAAGAGCCTCGCGCCGGCGAGTATGCCCAGCAGCGTCCCCATGTCCGTCTCGCCCGCGACGCTCACGCGGCCGTCCCCCTCCCCCGCGACGTACGAGGCGAGCTCCGCCTCGGCGGCCGCGCCCGTAACGACGACGGCCGTCCCCAAAACCCTGGAAAGCTCGGCCGCCAGGACGCGGTATCGCCGCGGCGACCAGTTGAGCGACGAGCCGCCGCTCCCGGGATGGACGACGACGTACCCCTCGTCGGCGACGCCTCGAGCCGCGAGGAGTCGCCTCGCTTGCGCCCGGTCGGCCTCGGCCACGTTCAAGCGCGGGGCCGGGATTTCCGCCGGCGTCGGCAAACCCAAAGGTTTCAGGTATTCCAAATTGTACTCGATCTCGTGACGGGTGGCCGGCGAACGGTGGAAATACACGCGCCGGTTGTAAAGAAACGAGTAACCGCGGTAACCGTTGCCGATACGTAGTTTCACGCCGGCGTACCAGACGACCAACGTATCGACCATATCCGGGTGTACGACGACGGCCGCGTCGAAACCACCCCGCCGGACCTCCGCCGCCGTCTCGCGGAAGCCGCGGAGACCCCTCTTCGAAATGATTACGTTCTCGACGGCCGGGTAAATTTCGAGCAGCGGAGCCGCCCCGGCCGTGGCCATCGCGCCCAGGCGGACCTCCGGCGCCGCCGCCTTTATACGGTCGATCAACGGCAACGTCAACACCCAATCGCCGAGCCGGTCGCTGCGAACGATCAATATGCTATCTAGGCCCAACGTCGTCATCTTTCTCGGCCGCCAGTAACGGCGCCGTCAACCCCCATAATATTACGAAGACGATTAGCATCGCCGGGTCCGCCACTACGTCGCTAACCAGGCCGCTCACGAGTACCGCCGCCGTGGCCGCTACCAGCCCCAGCCCCAGCGCCCGCACGCGCGGCCCCGCATCTTCCCGACGGAACGCCCGCCAAGCCGCCCGCGTCGACGCCACGACGATCCAGACGGCCGCGGCCGCGGCGAGCAAGCCCGACTCTATAACCAGCCGGAAATAGTCGTTGTGCCAGCCGATAACGCCCGCCACCGGCGAATAAAAACGCGTCTGGTGCGGGAAAACCAGTTTTATCGTCTCCGGCCCGAAACCGGTCAACGGCCGGTCGAAGATTATCGCCAAACCGCCTTCCCACAGGATGTCGCGGTAGTTCTCGAAAGCGGGGTCCCCCAGCGAAAAGCGACCCGATGCCGCGCCCGCGGGCAAAAGGTAAGCGGCAACGGCCGCCGCGACGGCGAGTAAAAGAAGCAAGGCCCAAATGCGCCGGCCCTTCAACGCGCCGACCAGGCCCACCCCGCCCGCGAGGGCGAGCCACTGCCCCCGGCAAAAGGTAAGTACCAGCGCCGCGAACGGCAAAGAGGCCGCGGCCGCCACCCACGCCCGGGCCCGCCCGCTCGGCACGAATACGACCCAGGCGACAAAAAGGCATAACGCCACGGCCAATATCTCGGCGAAAGTCGTATACCCGCCCGCGCGCGAGACCACCCGTTCGACGTCGCCCACGGCGAAATCGACGACGCCCGCCGCCGCGGCCGCGACGGTCGCCGCCAGAAACAGGTACACCCCCGCCAGACGGCGGGGTCGCGAAAGCGCCATGTGGGCCAGCGGGTAGTAAGCCAACAACAGCCCCGATTTCTCGAGGCCTTTCCAACTGACCGCCGGCGATACCGACGTCAGCGTCGAGAGTATCCGCACGACGAGGAACGCGGCTACCGGCAAGTCCAGCGGCGTAAGCCGGAGCCGCCGCCAGCCGCCGGCCCGGACGTACAACAAGAAAAACACCGTCACGGTCAACAGGCCGAAATAGGCCATCGACGTCGCGAACAGCGGCGCCGGTACGAGCGCTATAACGCCCACGAAAAATAAATCCGCGAGCCGAGGGCTCGACGTATATGAGCTGCTTTTTCCTTCCATCGTTACGACGTTATCTAACTACCGCCACTTTTCCGAAGCGCCGCTCCCCGCCGGGGCCCTCGACCACGAAGAGGTAGACGCCCGAGGCCGCGGCGCCGCCTCCCGCCGTAACGAGAGGCCACTCCGCGACGCCGGACGCGTCGGCCGCCGTCGCCCACACCTTCGTACCGGCGAGGTCGTAGAGTACGACCGCGCTCCCGGCGGCCATGTTTCCGAAGCGGACGCGGTCGTGCCCGGCCGACGGCTTCGCCGGGTTGGGGTACGCTACGACCGCCGACGAGGGTTCGGGTCCGCCACGGGTCCCGGCCAGCGTCGCCGCCGCGGCGAGGTTCACCCTGGTTACGTCGGCGCCGAACGCCGGCGTGAGGTGCTTCGGCAGGTCTTTCGTCGTATGGTACCAGGGGTAGAACTCTTTACCGGCGTACTCGATAGATAGCAGCGCCGGGTAGCCGAACTCCCAGAACGGCTCGTGGTCGCTGCCGCCGCGGCCCTTCTTCGTCGGGTAAACCCCGTACGTCGGCACGTACAACCGCGCCACGTCCTGATACGCCGCCAGGAGCTCTTTCGAAAAGTCGTTGTACCGAACCTCGATGTCGTGAGCGGGCTGGTCGAGGTACGATATCATATCCATATTGAAGACGCCGCGGATATCCGCCCCCGCCTTGTATTCCTCGCGGGCGTACGCCCGGGAGCCCAGCAGGCCCTCCTCCTCGCCCGAAAAAGCCAGGAATTTGACCGTACTGTCGAAACGGCGGTCCGCCAGTACCGTAGCCGCTTCGAGCACCCCGGCCACGCCGGAGGCGTTGTCTTCCGCGCCGGGCGCCCGGTTCCAGGGGTCTTCCGATATGGCGTCGTAGTGGCCGCACAGCACGTACACCTCGTCGGGCCGGGCAACGCCCTTTTTCACCGCCTCCACGTTGTACCACATAACGGGCCGAGCGCTCTTAATCTCGACCTTTTTCCAATTTTCGCCGCCGTCGGTGGTGTGAAGAACGACCGACGGGCCGCCGACGATCCACGCCTCGTCGCGGCTGACGGCGGATATACCGTTGTAGGTATGGTACTCGCCGAAAGGCGTCGGTTGGCGCTTCCAGCTCGCGCCGGCGTCGTCGGTGCGGTAGACCTTGCCGTTGTCGCCGGCGGCCCATCCGCGCGTAGCGTCGGCGAAGGCGACCTCGGTGAAGAAAGGCCACAGCGGGAAATAGCCCGATACGCGCCGCCACGTCTCGCCCGCGTCCTTCGAATAGAGGATGGTCCCCTCGTTGCCGACCATGACGGCGTGGGTCGCGTCCGCGAACGCCATCCGCCGCATGCCGAAGCCCTCGGTCTGGGGTACGTTCACGGCCTTCCAGCTGGCGCCGCCGTCGTAAGAGCGCATCACCAACCCTTCCATCCCGAGGGCCCACCACTTATCCGCCGTCTGCGCGTATACGCCGAGGATCAACTTCTTCGTCGGCGTCGCCACCTTGCGCCACGTCGCGCCTCCGTCAACGGTGCGGTAGACGGCGCCGCGCTCGCCGCCGGCCACGCCCACCTTCGCGCCGAAGAAATAGACGTCGCGCAAATAGTCGGCCGGGTTCTCCAGCGGGAGCTGGGCCCAGGTCCGGCCGCCGTCGTCGGTCCGCGCCAGGAAACCTCGGCCGCCGACGACGAACCCCGTACGGTCGGTTACGAAGTAGCCGTGGTCCAGCCGCCCTTTCGACTTATGATAGGTCCAACTCTGGCCGGAATCGTCGGTCCGCCACACGTACCCCCACGACGAAATCAGCCACCCCAACCTGCCGCCGGCGCGAAAGACGCAGTCCCCCAGGTAGTCGTTGGCCATCGGCTCGTACTCGTACGACCAGCGAGCGGTTTCGTAACCCAGGCCCTCGAAGTGCTTCTCGATATAAGCGGTCGCCTCGCCTATTTCGTCGGCGTGGGAGTAGCGCGTCGCTATGGCCGCGAGCTTTTCTATGTGGCCGAAATAGCGATCGGCGCGGACCCGCGCGACCAGCTGCGCCACCGCCGGGTCGTACGACACCTTGGGTAGAACAAATTTCCTCGGCGCCTTAAGCGGTTCGCCGCCGACTCGCTTGATCTCGGCGCCCAACGTCGCCAACCTCTCCGCGGCCGCGGCGTCGCCGCTGACGACGTACGTTTCGCCGAAGCGGGCGAGGACCGTTACGCCGACGACGCGGGGTAACTCGGCCCCCGGGCGGGGCCAGGCCAGGTAAACCGGCCCGGGCGGCGAACCCAGGTCCACGTAACTATACCCGTCGAGAGCGCCCAAGTTATGAGGCGCCGCGAGCGCGAGCGCGAAATCGGGACGGGCTTCGACTACGGCGACGCCCTCGGCCAGTAGCGCGTACGCGTCCGCCGGCCGCTCGAGCTCGACGGCCACGAGCTTGGGTCCGGCGAATGCCGCGCCGCCCACCGCCGAAATAATCGCGACCAGAACCACTCTTCGCATACCTGTTCCCCTATTTCAATTGGACGCGGCCGCGGCCCGTAAACCGCTCGAGGGAACGTATCAGTTGCCGCGTCGGATTACAGCTGAATTCCGGCCGGGCGCGAATAACGACTTCGCGGCCGTCGCGCCGGACGTGGAAGAACACGGGGCACCGGCCGACGTGGCGGCCTATTACCTTCTCCATATCCGCTAAAAGCTCGGCGTCGGCGTTCTCGGGCAACGTTATGTGTATCTCCCGCGCGAACCGGTACTCCGCGTCCTCGAGCGACGTGACGTCGTCGGCGATTATTTTGTACGCCCCCTCGTCGCGCCGCACGTTCCCCTGTACGAGCACCGGCCGGTCGACGAAGATAACGAATTCCGCCTTGGCGTAGCAATCCGCGAAAACTACGACCTCAACGGCGCCGTCGTCCTCGAGCGTAAAGAACGCCATCTCCCGGCCCTTCTTGTCCGCTATGGTTTTGATGCGCCCCACCATGCCGCCGACTTTCGCGGTCCGACCGGCGCGGCCCGCCAAAACGTCCCCCACCATAACGGCGCCGTGCCGGGTCAATACGTCGCGGTAGCGGTCGAGGGGTTGGCCCGAGATGCTGACGCCCAGGAGCTCCTTCTCGTAGCGGAGGAGTTCGAGGTGGTGCCACTCGCTTCCCCCGACCTCGGCCTCCCCGGCGCCGGTCTCCTCTTCCCAGGAGCCGAGGAGGCTCCCCTGCCCCAACGTCCGGTCACGGTGGAGCCGCTTGCCGACTTCCAACGCCGCGTCCAGGCCCTCGTACAGCGGCGCCCGACCTTTCCCGAAAGGATCGAACGCGCCCACCTTGATAAGCGATTCGATGACGGCCCGGTTGACGATGCGCAGGTCCACGCGGCTGCAGAAATCGGTAAGACTAACAAAAGGCCCTCGCCGGTCGCGCGCGGCCACGATCTCGTCAATCGCTGCCCGGCCGACGTTCTTTATGGCCCCCTTGCCCATACGTATGCGGTCGTCGTCCTCGACCCAGAAATTGTACCAGGAGGAGTTGATCTCGGGCGGGAGGATCTCGAGGCCCATTTGGCGGGCGCTCCTGACGTACTGGACGATCTTGTCGGCGTTGCCCTGTTCGGAGGTTAGCAGCGCCGCCATAAACTCGGGGGGGTAATTGGCTTTGAGGTACGCCGTCTGGTAGGAGAGGACGGCGTAGGCCGTGGCGTGGGCCTTGTTGAAGCCGTACTCGGCGAAGGGCGCCACGGCGTCGAAAATCGCCTCCGCCTCCTCGCGGCCGAACCCGCGACGGCGCGCGCCCTCCACGAACGATTCCCGCTGCGCTTTCATCTCGCGCCGCTTCTTTTTACCCATCGCACGGCGAAGTATGTCCGCCTGGCCCAGCGAATAGCCGGCGACCTCGCTCGCGATCTTCATCACGTGCTCCTGGTATAGGATGGCGCCGTAGGCGTCGTCCAGGATCGGCTCGAGCGCGGGATGGAGCGGCGGCGCCGTCGCCCGGCCCTGCTTGCGGTTGATAAACTGCTCCGTCGCGCCGGAGCCCATGGGCCCGGGCCGGAAGAGCGCCAGGATGGGGATGAGCTCTTTGAAGGTACGCGGCGCCACGCGGCGACACAGGTCGCGCATCCCTTCGGACTCGAGCTGGAACACGCCGTCGGTATCGGCCTGGCATAAGAGGTCGTACGTGGCTTCGTCGTCGTAGCTCACGTTCTCAAAGGTAACGTCTACCCCCCGCCGACGCTGAACGGCCTTTATAGCGTCCTCGATAACCGTCAACGTCTTCAGGCCCAGGATGTCCACCTTGAGCAGGCCCATGGCCTCTACCGCGTTCATATCGAACTGCGTAGTTACCTCTTTCTTCCTGCCGCGGTAGAGGCCTGTGTATTTCGTCAACTCGTCGGGGGCGATAACAACGCCCGCGGCGTGCACCGACGGGTGGCGCGTCAAGCCCTCGAGCTGGAGCGCCAGGTCGACGCACTCCCGAATGCGGCGGTTATCCTCGTACTCGCGCTTGAGGACCGGGTTCTCTTTCATGGATTCGGCGAGAGGGACCATAGGGTTGATCTCTTTCGAGATCATGTCGGTTTCCGCGTACGGGATTTCGAGCACTCGGCCCACGTCCTTGACGGCGGCGCGCGCCGCCATGGTGCCGAAAGTAATTATCTGGGCCACGCTTTCCTGGCCGTATTTCTCCGTAATGTACGCCACTACTTCGTCGCGGCGCTGGTCGCCGAAGTCGATGTCGAAGTCCGGCATCGATATCCGCTCCGGATTCAGGAAGCGCTCGAAGACCAGGCCGTGTTCGACGGGGTCGACGCCGGTTATGCGTAAAAGATACGCCGCCAACGACGACGCCGCGGACCCGCGCCCGGGGCCCACCATGATGCCGCAGCTGCGCGCGAACCGCACGACGTCCCACACGATGAGGTAGTACGCCTCCATCCCCATCTGCGTAATGACGCCGAGCTCGTACTCCAGCCGCTCCCGTATTTCGGGGCCGGCGTCGGGGAAGCGCCGCGCGAGCCCCTCGGACGTAAGTTCGCGGAGGAAATCGGCCGCGGCCCTGCCCTCCGGAACGTCGAAGCGTGGCAGCCGAACCTGGCCGAAGATGAGCTCCACGTTGCACCGTTCCGCGATATTCGCCGTCTCTTCGAGGGCCGCAGGGAGCTCGGCGAAAAGCGCCGCCATTTCCTCGGGCGACTTCAAGTAGACCTGGTCGGTCTCGAAGCGCATCCGCCCCGGGTCGCTCAGTTTCTTGCCGGTTTGAATGCAGAGCAACACGTCGTGGGCGCGCGCGTCGCCGGCGCCGACGTAGTGGACGTCGTTGGTGGCGACGAGCTTGAGATTATGGCGTTCGGCCAGTTCGTAGAGGCCGCGGTTGACGCGGTGCTGCTCCGGCAAGCCGTGGTCCTGCAGCTCGAGGAAGAAGTTCTCCCGCCCGAAAATATCGGCGTACTGGCCGACGACGCGGTCCGCCCTGGCCCAATCGCCCGCCAATACCGCCCGCGCCACGTCGCCCTTGAGGCAAGCCGACATAGCGATCAGGCCACGGCCGTACTGCCCCAGGAGCTCGGCGTCCACCCGGGGCTTGTAGTAAAAGCCCTCCAGGTAACCTTTGGTCGAAAGCGTCAGGATGTTGCGGTAGCCCTCGTCGTTTTCGGCCAGGACGACAAGGTGGCCGCCGGCTTCGCCCCGCGGCCCCGTCTTCTTCACCAATCGGCCTTCCGGCGCGACGTAGAGCTCGCAACCGATGATGGGCTTCACGCCCTCGTCGAGGGCCAACTTATAAAAGGGGACGGTGCCGAAAAGGCCGCCGTGGTCGGTGAGCGCGAGCGCCGACATGCCGAGTTCGCGCGCCCGGGCGACGAGCTCGCGCGGCCGGCACATGCCGTCGAGAAACGAATATTCGCTGTGGACGTGGAGGTGGGTAAACTCGGCCAATGCGGACACCCTTCGCCCGATTATACCTAACGTTGGGGCCGGCCGCAAGGGCGCCGTCGGCGGGCCTAAATTATGGCGGGAGGACTATGTAGCCGCTCGAGGTAAGCCGCCGCGCCGCGCCGTCGAGACCGGCAAGGAAAAGGTCGCCCGTCCGGCCGGCGGCGGCGACGTAGAAGACGGCCCGCGAGCCGCGCGCGAAGCCGACCAGGTTCGCGCCCCCGACCAAAACCTTAAACCGCTCGCGCTCGAGGTCTACGGCGTAAATGGTAGGCTTGCCGAACACCTGCGGCGTACACTGGACGACGAGGTACCGGCCGTCGGCCGAAAGGGCGGCCCGCGTAGCCGGGTCCTTCCCCTCGAGTTCCAAGAGGGACTCGTCGGCGCCTCGGCCGCCGGCGACGACGAAGACGCCGTTCCGTACGATCTCCTGGGATATTTTGTCGGCCTTAGCGGCCACGATTACGACGTCGTCGCCGCGAACCGCGGCCGACGGCAGCCAGCCGAGCTCGTGGGCGTTCGCGCCCAGAAGCGGCCGCACGGCTCCCCCCTCGAGCTCGTAGCGCGCCACCGTCAACTTATTCTCGAGTATTAGCGCGTCGTCGCCCACAAAGCCGTAGACGGCCCGCGTCGGGCCCAGGTAGCGGGCCGCGTCGCGTCCCGGCTCAAGGAGGTACGCGCCGGCGTCGAAGGCGAAATCGTTCCGGGATTTTAATTCGCCTTTGCCGCCGGCCGCCGCCTCTTCCGTCGGGACGGGGCACTCCGTCGGCTCGACGACGAACGCCACCCGGCCTTCGGGCGAGAAGTTGAAGTCGCGGAAGCGCGCGCCGCACCGCCAGGCGAACGTCCTGGCGCGACCCTTTTCGTCGGTACCCGTTTCGCGGGCGACGCCGGACGGAAAGGAGGCGACGACGCGGTCCCCGCCGCCCGAGAATTCGTGCTCGTGGAGGGCGGAATCGCGGCCGTAGTACAGGCGCCGGCCGTCGGGCGAGACGGCGACGTCGCTTTGGCCGTCGCAGCGGAGGCCGAGCTCCTTAACGCCGCCGGCCGCGGATACCGCGACTACCTCCGCGCCCCCCTCGGCCAGCCGGGCGACGTAGACAACGTCGTTGAGGTCCCCCTCGGCCGCCGCCGGCCACTCGACCTCCCGGGCGCAAGCGGCGAGGAGAACCGCGGCCCCGGCAAATAAACATTTAGCCGCAGAGGAACGGAAGCAAAAGCGTTTCCACATAGTCATAGTTTAACATAATAAGGCCGGCCGGAAAACCGGCCGTAACCTTTGACTTCCCGACCGCCCCCGGGTATAATGTAAGTAGTGGTAATCGCTATGAATCAATAAAGGGGGCGCTGATATAAGGGGTTTACCTTTAGGCGGCGAACTCGCCGGGGGCGTTCTTGTAGCCGTCGCCATTTTTTGCGCCGCGGGCGCTCTGGGCGCCTCGAGCCGGATCGTAAATTCCTTCCCGGCCCCGAGCGCACACCCATGCGGCTTGGCTTTCGGCAACGGCATTCTTTTCGCGAGCGATTACGAAACGAAGACGATCTACCGGCTCAACCCGGAAACGGGCTCCGCACTCAGCTCGTACGTGCCGTCGCCGCTTCCGGACGGCAACCTTTACGGCTTGGCCTTCTACGGTACCCGCCTTTGGGCGAACGCGGCGCGGTCCGACCGCGCCTGCCTTTACAAAATGAGGCCCGCTACCGGTTCCGTAGTCGCAAGCTACGTCATCGCCGGGCTCGACGCGGCGGAAGGGATAGCCTTTTACGGAAGCTACGTCTACGTCGGTAACAACTCGCCCACCGATTTATACATCTACAAATTCCGTCCGGCGACCGGAACGATTGTTAAAAGCTGGCCCGGCGGGAAATACCCGGGGGGACTAACGGTAATCACACACCCTGACACCGAAGAGAACGTCTTATTGAATTCCGGGACGGTCGACGGGTGGGTCTACGTAGACGATCTCGAAGGCCGACGCTACGAAGGTTACGCATTCAAAATCGCCGTTACTTGCCCTTGGTACCAATATCGAGGGGACCTCGCCGGTAGAGACGGTACCCATATTTTCTACGCCTCCGACTATTTAGATCATATTTACGAACTCGAAATAAATTGGCTCGGCGGCGCCGTCGCGCCGACCTCCCTCGGCAGCGTCAAGGCTTTATTCCGTTAACATAATTAGATAACCCAATGAAAAGCCCCGCTTCCGGGCGGGGTTCTTAAATCGCCTACAACTCTACCTTTACGAACCGCCGCTTCCCCACCTTTATAATCTCGCCGCCGTCGAGGCGGACCTCGGCCTGCGGGTCCTCCACCTTCCCGTCATTTATAGTCACGGCGTTCTGGGCGATGAGCCGCCGCGCGTCGCTGCGCGACGACGCCACGCCGGCCTCGGCCAGAAGCGCCGCCAGCGCGATGGGATTAGCCGAGGGTTTATGGGTCGGGATTTCCTTGGGCGTCAGGCCTTCTTTATGGACGCGCTCGAAGTGTTCCTCGGCGGCTCGAGCCGCGGCGGCGTCGTGGTAGAGCTCGACGACGCGCCGCGCCAGCTCCATCTTGACCTCTTTGGGGTGGGCGCTGCCGGCTTTTAATTCCTTTTGTATCCGCTTCAATTCCTCGGCCGTTTTGAGCCGGAGTATTTCAAAATAATCCAGCATCAGCTCGTCCGAGACGGACATGAGCTTGCCGTATATCTCCTCGGGCGCCTCGGTCACGCCGACGTAGTTGTCGAGCGACTTCGACATCTTCCGGACGCCGTCGGTGCCGACCAGCAGCGGCGTTATGACCGCGACCTCGGGCGGCTGGCCGAACTCGCGCTGGATGTCGCGCACTACCATCAGGTTGAACTTCTGGTCGGAGCCGCCCAGCTCCACGTCGGCCTGGAGCGCCACCGAGTCGTACGCCTGCGCCAGCGGGTAGAGCAGCTCGTGGAGGCTTATGGGCAAACCCTCGGCGAGGCGTTTGGCGAAGTCGTCGCGCTCGATCATGCGGGCTACGGTGTACTTGGCGGCGAGGCGGATGACGTCGGCGAAGGACATGGGCTCGAGCCAACGGCTGTTGTAGTCGATAATCGTCTTCTCGCGGTCGAGGATTTTGAACGCCTGGTCGCAATAGGTTTCGGCGTTGGCGCGGATCTCCTCCATCGACAGCGCGGGCCGGGTCTTGGAGCGGCCCGACGGGTCGCCGATGCTGCAGGTGAAATCGCCCACCAGGAAGACGACCTCGTGGCCGAGGTCCTGGAAGTCGCGCAGCTTGTTTAAGACGACGGCGTGGCCGAGGTGGATGTCGGGCGCCGTGGGGTCGAGGCCGAGCTTAACTTTCAACGGCCTCCCCGTCTCGAGCGACGAGCGGAGCTTGGCGCGCATGTCGTCCTCGGTGAGGATTTCCAGCGCGCCCTCGCGGATGAGCGCGAGCTGTCGCTCGACTTCGGCTTCGGTCTTGGCGTCGGCTCGGGTCGCCATATCGGTATTTCCTCGCCGTGGGGCTCGCCGGATATAAAAAAGGCATAGGACCTAACAACGCCCTATGCCCCACCGCCGGCGCGGCGAGGCCGCTATTGGTAGTAATACATCGCCTTTATTCGGCCCCAGGCGTTACCCTCGGTATTGGCCGCCGGGGATTCGCGGGGGCTTTTAATATTTTGAGGTTGAGGTTTGGCGCGTTCGCGGAAATCGGTCAGGTTGTCGCCGGTGTCGTACGAGTTCCCGTTGACTTCGTTGTGGGTCAGGCCGGATTTACGCTCCAAGCTGTGGCCGCGGCTTACGCCCGGATGCTGCGTGCCCTCGTAATAAGGCCAGCGCGCCGGCCCCCAACCAACGGCGTCCTGTTTCTGGCCGCTGGCGCGTTCGAGTATAATGCCGCCCTTGCCCTTCATAAAATCCATCGAGAGATCACAATAGAAGTCGGGCTTATAGGAGTAATTCGACCAGGCGTTCCGGTCCTGCTCCCGGCCTATGAGGTAAAAACCGTGATTCGGGATTACGACCTTCTCCTGGTCTTTTACCAACGCAACCCTTTCGAGGCCGCGCTTGGAAGCGATGCGTATCCGCCACTCGCTAAGGTCGACGTTGGTCTTGCCGGCGTTATAGAGCTCTATAAACGGCGGCGGCGAACTTGCGTCGGCGTCGTACAAGACTTCGGATATAAAAATCTTGTCCGCCGGGTCGGCCGCCAAGCTAACGCTGGCAAGCAGCACGCATACTAGTATGTACGTCGATACCCGCAAGCCACAGTTCTCCTCTCACTAACATTATGTCAGACCAGGCCATATTTGTCAAGCGAAAACGGAGCTTGCGCCCTCTGCCCTAGCCCCACCCCCGCCCGAGTGGACTCGTAACCGAATATCGAGCTAAAACCCTACTCCTAATATCCGTAACGGGTGGTGCGTCCCCGTTTCAGCCCTTTTTGTAATCGTCTTGGGAACGTTTCCTAATACTCGCCGGCGCACAAAAAGGCGGCGTTCGAGCCGCCCCGCAGAGTTGCCGCACGGTAAATTTTATGGGTTCGGGCCTCCGTTCAGTAAGAGGCCGGTTCCGCGCGTTCGTCCCCGACCGCCGGGCGGTTCCCCTACCGGTATTCGGTCCCTTCACAATTCGGGCACGGCGGCAGCCCGTCTTCGGGGTCGTCGAGCCGCATAATTTGGTCGCAGCTCGAGCACACGTATAGACCGACCCCGGGTTGTTCGCCCGCATTCGCCATTTCAACCATCCCTTTCGCCTACCGCGAGCCGTACCCGCACGCGGGAAGGAGAATATATTAACCCAACCCGCCTCGGTTGTCAAAGGGATTTTAACCGCGGCGTATACGCCGTTTCCGCCGGAGGCCGCCGGGCCGAATGTCGTCAAACGGGACGCCGGCAAACGGACGAAATAACTTGACGGCACGGTTATATTGTAATTAATATACTTGGAGAAAAACTTACGTCACCCCCGTCAATTATCTCGCGGAGATTAGTTATGAAGACGGCGGCGGGAATTATAGCGCTCGCGACTCTCGCGCTCGTGGCCGGTGAAGGTCAGGCGCAGCTGCCCAGCGAAACTTGTTCCATAACGTTGACGCCGGAGCAAGAGCGCGTCGTCATCGAGGCCGAAGGCGGAAACGCCGAAATAACGCTCACCGAAGAACAGGTAGAAGCGATGCGGCGCGTCTTCCCGCGCGTCGTCGTCGACAAGCTCACCATCTCCAAACGCCACCTCCGCGGCACGCAAAAAGGCGGCTGCGAGGTCGTCGTGAGCTCCGAGGACGGCGTAACGACGGCGCCGCAACCGGCCGAGGACGAAGGACCTTAACTGGGGGAATAGCGCGCCCGAACGGCCCGGCTCCAGCCGCAAAACCCGCCGGTACCATCCCCAGGACGGCCGCGATTACGGCTATTCCGGTCCAGAATGCGGTGCCTTCCCCCAGATCTATTTACCCCCTCTCGGCACGGTTTTATCGATTTCGTATATATAAAGCTTCTCGTACCGCGTCGCGATTTCCTTAACGAGCCGGAAGGAGGGGCCGGCGCGGCGATCGTAAAGAGGCCGGATCAAATCGCCGCACGGCCGGCGATACGCCTCCAGAGCGTCGCACGTTAAGCTGTCCACTAATAGATATTTTACCCGGCGTCGTCGAAGTTGCGCGGCGAGCTCGTCGCAATCGCGCGCGTCGAGGTGGCCGTCGAGGGCTTCGATCCAGGTACGCTGCCCCTCTAGGTGATACTCGAGCAACCACGGCGTCGTCGTTGCCACGCGGGCTTGGGAACCCACGCGGCCGTTGAGGAACGCGGCCGCTAAGTGGTAGGATGTCCCCCACTGCTCGAGGTAGAAATCGTCCCGGGCCACCGCGCCGCTTTTACTAACGTACGCGGCGCCCAAGGCCACAACCAGAAGCCCCGCCCCGAGGCGGTACCACACTCGCGGTCCGAGAAGTACGCCGTAGGCTGCCGCCCCGGCCAAAAGCAGGACCGGCCCCGCCGTAGCTGCGAGATGGTCCCCCCCCATCCCACCCACGTACGCGATCGCCGTACCCGCGAGAGCGGCGCCGGATAAAAACCCGACCGCGCCCGCCGCATACGCGGCAGGGCGCCATTCAAACGCCTTCCGTACTAAACAACGCACCCCGTACCACAAACCGAAAACGGCAATCGCAAGAACGGGGAGGAAAAACCGGCGGAACGGCCAAGGATACACAGCGTGCGCGACTAGGTAAACGACGAGGAAAACAGCCGCCACGGCGTATGCGGACCGTACTCGCTTCGCCGCGTAAAAAACGCCGGCGATCGCTAAAGCCAGGCCGAAAAACGATAGCGCGACGGCCGCCGGCGGCCGCGCCGTAATAAGTAGCGAGGCGGCGGCCTTCAGAAATTCCACCGGCGCGGGCCGGTAAATTAGGTACTGCTCTAGGTACGGGTGGACCGGCCCGGCCTTAACCAACGAAACGCCGACCCAGAGGGCGACTGGAAATACCGCTAGCGCGGTAAATAATATGGCCCGTCGCCTCCGCCCCGCAAAGAAATCGAACGCCCCAAGCAACAATACGAGCGCCACGGCCTCGTACCGCGTTAGCGCGGCCAACCCGCCGAGAAGGTACGGCCACCCGCCGCGTCCCGTAACCACCAAGGTGCCGAGAATCAACGCCGAATAAAACATTTCGCATACCGGTTGGGCGCCGTTAAGCGTGAATACCGCCGAGCTTGCCAACCACGCGACCGCCCACACACTCCACCTGCCCAAAGCCGGTTTGGCGAATAGGTACGTTAAAATCAGGGCGACGGGCGTCGCTAAGACGTTGATCCACCGCGCCGCAGTAAGATAAGGATCGGCCCCCGGCGCAAATAAGGCGCCAAGGGCCATGAGGGCCGGATACAAGGGGGCCCGTTTAAACGAAACGGGTAATTCGGCCGCCGAGAACGACTCCGCGACCGCCAAGAAGTCGAAATAGTCAAGGTGCGGGACCGAAAATTGGGGGAGGAGTAACGCCGTCGCCGCCGTGAAATAAACGACGATTACCCCGAGTATGAGTGTTTCGAGTACCTTCGCCTTTCCGTGCACGAAACCTCCTCCGTGGAAGAACGGCCGATCGACCCTTCCACCCCTCCCCAATCCTCTCCCGCGACGTTTACGAAACTACCAAAACGGCGGTAAAACCGCAAGCGGTAATAAGCTCCCGAAATCTTGCCGGCGATATTTATTTATGCTATATTTAAAGTTAAAAGGGAGCAGCCCATGGCCAAGTTCGACCCGAAGAAAATGGCGGTAACGTTCGACGACGTGCTGTTGAAACCCCGCTACAGCACCGTCCTTCCGCCGGACGTGGACGTCCGGACGCAATTCACGCGCCACATAAAGCTCAACGTCCCCATAGTATCCGCGGCGATGGATACCGTCACCGAGGCCGCGCTCGCCATAGCGCTCGCGCAGGAGGGCGGCATCGGCGTGATACACCGCAACATGTCGGCGGAGGAGCAGGCCGCGGAGGTCAACAAGGTCAAGCGCTACGTCTCCGGCATGATCGTCGACCCCTACACCCTCGCCCCCGACGCCCCCGTCGCCGACGCGCTCGCCATCATGGCCAACTACAAAATATCCGGCGTCCCCGTCGTCGACGCCGAGGGGGTTCTCGTAGGCATCATTACCAACCGCGACCTGCGCTTCGAGAAGCGGCGCGACATCCCGGTGGCCGAGCTGATGACGCGCGAGGGTCTGATAACCGCGCCGGTGAGGACCTCGCTCGAGAAGGCCAAAGAACTGCTCCACAAGCACCGCATCGAAAAGCTCCCCATCGTGGACGCCAAGGGGCGCCTTAAAGGCCTCATAACCGTAAAAGACATCGTCAAAGCCATCGAGTACCCGAACGCCAGCAAGGACGAGCAGGGGCGACTGCGCGTCGCCGCGGCGGTAGGCGTGGGCGAACGCGCGTTGGAGCGCGTCGAGCGGCTGCTGGAGAACGGCTGCGACGTCGTCGTCGTGGACACCGCCCACGGCCACACCAAAGGCGTCATCGACGCCGTCAAGTCGATCAAGCGCAAGTTCAAGGGGGCCGAGGTGGCCGCGGGCAACGTCGGCACCGCGGAGGGGGCGGAAGCGCTTATAGCCGCGGGGGTTGACGGCGTCAAGGTGGGTATCGGGCCGAGCGCCATCTGCACCACGCGCGTCGTCGCCGGCGCCGGCGTCCCCCAGGTTACGGCCGTAATGGAAGCGGCGCCCGCGTGCCGGAAGGCTAAAGTCCCGCTGGTCGCCGACGGCGGCATCAAGTACTCCGGCGACATCACCAAGGCCGTCGCGGCCGGCGCCTCGTCGGTCATGATCGGCTCTCTCTTCGCCGGGACGGAGGAGAGCCCGGGCGAGCTTATCCTCTACGAGGGCCGCTCCTTTAAATCCTACCGCGGCATGGGCAGTATGGGCGCGATGGGCGGCTCGGCGCTATCGCGCGACCGGTACGGCCAACCCGAAGACGCCGAGGCGGCGAAGCTCGTGCCGGAGGGCATCGAAGGCCGCGTCCCGTACCGGGGGCCGCTATCGCAAGTGGTCTACCAGCTCGTCGGCGGCCTGCGCGCCGGCATGGGCTACTGCGGCGCTAAAAACGTCAAAACGCTTTGGAAGACCGCGGAGTTCTTTCGCGTAACGCCCGCCGGCCTGGCCGAGAGCCACCCCCACGACGTCCAGATAACCAAAGAGGCCCCCAACTACGGCGTCCGCACGCCGTGGGACAAGAAGTAAGGACCCGGGAGGTAGGCCATTCCCCCGGCAATAGTCATCGCCGCTCGCGCGCTCGGCATCCCGTTCCTGGCCGGGATTAATTTATACGTAACCGTCTTCTCGCTGGGCCTAATCAAAAAGCTCACCGGGACGACGGTGCTGGGGCCGGAGTTCGACGTACTGGCGAGCTGGCCGGTACTAATCATCACCGGCGCCCTCCTCGTCGTCGAGATCGTAGCCGATAAGATCCCGGCCGTGGACCACGTCTGGGACGCGGTCCACACCTTCATACGGACGCCGGGCGCGATGGTGGTCGTGGCGATCCTGATGCAGGGCCAGGACGTGACGTGGCAGGTTATCGCGATACTGATCGCGGGGGGCGTGGCGTTCGTAGCGCACGCGGGCAAGGCCACGGCTCGAGTCGCCTCCACCAAAACCACCGCGGCGACGGCCAACGCGATCGTAAGCGCCGCCGAAGACGTGTTCGTCGCCGTCGGGGCCGTGCTGGCCGCTTTCTACCCCGTCGTATTGGGCGCGCTGGTGCTGGCGGCGCTCCTTTCGGGGGCGATATTCGGCGTCAAGCTGGTCCGGGCTTTCCGTATAAGCTGGGCGGTTTCGTCGAATTACATCCGGTACCTCTGGCGCAAGCTCCGCCGCTGGCTCGAGCCCGGTCGGCGGCCGAAGCGGAAGGCCGTCAATTTGCCGCCGCCGCTACAGGACCTCGCGTTGGCGGAAGCGCCCCTCGGCGCGGCCCGGGTGCTGGAAGGCAAGTACGGCCGGCGCCGCACGGGCTACCTCCTCGTGTGGCGCGACCGGCTGGCGCTGTACGTTAAGCGGGTCGTGAAAGCGAAGGTCCGCGGCTACTATTACAAGGAACTTGAAGACGTTTACGTGGGCGAGGACACGTTGTTGGACCGGCTGTTCTTCGCCGCCCGCGGTCGGTCGTACGTGCTATCGTTCTTCAAAGGCCAAGAGCCCGCGGCGGCCGACGTAGCGGGATTGATCGCCGCGGGACGGGCGAAACCCTGACTGACGCCGCGTCGAGAGCGGAAACGCCGAGACGGATAAAGCCGGCGCGAATACCCTTAAAACGAGGCACAATAAACACACGAAGTGAAGAATAAGTATAAAGCGTTAGAGGTCTTATTCGGCTTCTTCAGCGCGGCCGTGCCGTTCGCGGCTTACCTGATCACGCTGCCGACGACGATCACCTTCGAGGATTCGGGGCAAATCATCACCGCCGCGGCCAAGCTCGGCGTCTCCCACCCGTCGGGGTACCCGCTGGAGTCGTTGGTCGGCCACTTCTTCACGCTGGTCCCCTTCGGCCGCATAGCCTGGCGGGTTAACCTTGGGTCGGCGGCCGTAGCCGCGGCCTGTTGCCTCATACTATTCTTTCTGCTCCGCCGCCTGTTCCTGGAGATCAAGGAAGACGCCCGGATAGCGGCGCCGGCTTCGGCGGCGGCCGCGGCGGCCGCTTTCGGCTTGGGCCGCGCGTTCTGGAGCCAGGCCATCGTCGCCGAGGCGTACGCGGTAAACGCGCTCGCGCTCGCGGCCGTGTTGTGCGCCGCCTTCAACTTCGTCCGCACGCGCGACGCGAGGTGGGGATACCTCGCGGCCTTCCTCGGCGGCGTCGCGCTCAGCGCCCACACTTCCTCGGCCATAATATCGATACCGATAGCGGCGTACCTTGTCTGGCGGTTCCGGAGGTTGCCGAGCCTTCGCGCCTTTTCCACGGCGTTGGCGCTCGTTTTGCTCGGGTTCATGGTGTACCTCTATTTACCGATCCGCGCCGTCCAAGGGCCAGCCATAAACTGGGGCGACCCCCGCACCCTCTCGCGCGCGTACGCTCACATTACGCGGCGGATGTACGGCGGCCCCAACCTGGCGCGCCTCCAGTTCCTGCCGTTTCATCTGCTCGAGCTGGGGAAATTCTTGTGGTGGGAATTCGCGCCCCCCGCGACTTTGGCCGTGGCTGCCGGGATATTCATAGGGCTGAAGCGGCGGGTCAAGCCGTGGGGTTTTCTGGCGTTGTTGTTGTTAGTAACGGGGCCGCTGGCGACGGTGGCGTTGGTCCTCCTCCTCCAAGGGCACCAAATTCCGGGTATTCAAGTTTGGTACATCCCCTTCTTTATGTTGTCGGCGCTGTTCTTGGGGCTGGCCCTCTTCGAGCTGACTACGAGGCGGAACGCCTGGGTTCGGCGCGGTGGATACGCCGCCCTCGCGCTCGCGGTGGCTTTGCCGCTGGCGTTTAATTTCTATTGGAACGACTACCGCGACTACTACTTCGCCGAGGACTACGGCGCCAATTTCCTCCGCACCATAGCGTACGGCGGCTTCAATATAATGTTCGAGCGCGGCTCGCTGGGAACTTTCGAGACCGCCTATTTAAAGAAAGTCGAGGGCCACCGGCCGGACCACGTATTCGTCGACGCGACGGGGAGCGTGTACTCGGAGTACGGCCGTTTCGCCGCGGGCCGCCTGGACCCGCGAGACCCGGTGGCGGCGCGATTGTGGGAGCGCGCCTTCGAGCGAGACATTTTGAAGTCGCCCTCCCACAAAGACGTCTACTACAGCATCTTCAGGGAAGCAGTTGCGTCGTACGGCTTCGGCCTCGAGCCCGCCGGGATGTTGTTCCGGGTCGCGAGGCCGCCGCTCGAGGAGCGGCCCATATCGCCCGTTTGGAGCCGGTACGTCATGCGGGGCGTCGCCGACGTCGAGGCCGACCCTACCTCCCCGCGCTACTTGGCCGAAGAGTGGGTCCGCGACGGCATTAGTAAATATAAGCTGATGTTAGCGAGAGATTATTACCTGGCGGGCGAGACCGACAGAGCCCTCGCCACACTCGCCGAGGCGGCGCCCATCGCCCACGATATGACGGAAGCTATGCTCGAGCTGGCCAATATCTACGCTTTGTACGGCTACTATGAGGAGTCCATACCCTACTACGACCGGGCTCTCGAAGCTTTCCCGCGCAAAGGCGTAGGCGACGCGAGCTTCCGACTCCACTACGCCCAAATCCTGGCCAACAAAGCGATCGCGTATCTGCATATCGGCGACGTCGACGCCGCGGAAAAAGCCTTCCGCCAATCGCTGGAAACCTATCCCGACCAACCCGAAGTACGTCGCATGGTACGTCGCGAAAATCTCGAAGAGGCCGCTCGGTTGCTCGGCGGCGGCAGCCAACCGTAAGCTTTCTCTAACGGCCCGCCGTTCGTCGAAGCGAGGCTGAGATAGTCAGTCGGATACCGGCCGGCGGAGCCGGGCGCAAAATGAACCACCACCCCCAACCGGACTTCAACCCAAACGCCGCTTATGAGCAATATATTTAAAAATCCAAAGTTGCCGTTAGCCGTCACGCTATCCTTGGCGGTGATAGCGCCCGCGGTCTGGCTCGCGACCGTGATCCCCGTCGAGGGGTTAAACTTACCCTCGGACGACGCCTGGATCCATCAGGTCTTCGCCCGCAACCTGGCCCGTGAGGGGCGGTTCGAGTACAACCCGGGAGAACGCTCCGCCGGCGTTACGGGCCCGATTTGGACCATGCTCTTGAGCGAGACCTATTTCTTCCACCTCCCGCCGCGGGTCGCGGCTCTGGTATTGACCGTGGCGAGCCACATGTTGTGGGTGGGGGCGATATACTGGCTCTGCCGCGGCCTATGGCCGGATCGGTCGCGTTGGTGGCCCGCGGCCGCGGCGTGCCTATTTACTCTCTTCGGACCGGCGGTGTGGTTCTCGGTATCCGGCATGGAGACGTCGCTGTTCTTCGGCCTGGCGACGGTGGCCGCCGCGGCCTTCGGCCGGCGCCGACACGCCGTCGCCGGTTTCGCGGCCGCGGCCGCGGTACCGGTTCGACCCGAGGGAGGTATACTGGTCGCCATGCTGTTCGCGTGGTGGGTCTTCACGTTGGTGCGTGAGAAGCGGCGGCCGAACGCGGGCGAGCTGGTCGGCTACGTATTAATGCCGCTCCTATTCGATACCCCGTTCGTCGTCCACAATTGGATTGCGGCGGGCGTTCCGTTCCCCTCGACGTATTTCGGCCGGCACTGGCTTTATTTGGGGAACGTGGACCCGGACAAACGCTTCGTATGGAACGGCCCACCCATTTTGGCGTTCTACTGGTACCGCTACATCCAAGTCTGGATGCTGGGGCAAAACGACCTATCCAACGCGATGAAGATTTTTACGGACCCCGTCGTGCTCAGCCAACTGGGCCTGTGGGGCGCGGTTATCCAGCTCGTTCGCCGCCGCCTGCATTCGGGTTTCGGGTTCTTCATAATCTGGGTGCTGCTCCACAACCTCGTCTACGCCTTCTTTTTACCCAACTTCGGGACCGCCGGCAGGTACGAGGGCTGCAACTTCGCGCTATTAGCCATCGCCATACCGTACGGCGCCCTGCTCTTATTGGGCTGGGTTAAGGACAAACCTTTAAAGACAATCCCGTACGTCTTGGTCGCCGCGGCTTTCGTCTCGGCCGCGGGCTCGTATATACACTGGCGGACGATGTACGCCGACAACATTCACCACATCACCACCGTCCACGAGAGAGCGGGCAAATGGGTGGCCCAAAACCTTCCGGCGGACGCGCGCATAGCAGCCTTCGACATCGGCGTGTTCGGTTACTACGCGGACCATTACATCATCGACCTGGGCGGCCTCCTCGACCGCGAGGCCGACGAATACCTCCGAACCAAAACCATGAGCCTATACCTAAAAGAGAAGGACGCCGACTACGTCGCGATGATGGAAATCGAAACGCACGATATCATACCGTTACCCGAACGGCTCGGCTTCTATCGCGACGAGGGCAAGGTCTTCCGCATGGAATACCTCAAATCGTGGACGCTCAATATCAGTCGGCGGCAATGGATTAACGTAACCGCGATAGCGTACCCGCGGCTTGGCCTTTACAAAATTAAGTTTCTAATCGACTAAACTTCCCAGGGCCTTATGGCGTCCAATACTAGCGGTGGGGAAAGTAAAAAGGCCGTCGTATCCCGGGAAATGGTTGACCGGGCCCGCGACGGCGACGACGAGGCGTTCGACATCATCGTCGAGACCTACCGCGACCGGCTTTTCGGCTTGGCCCTGGGCATCGTGCGCAACAGGGATACGGCGGAAGACGTCGTACAAGAGGCTTTTATAAAGGCCTATAAAAACCTCAAACGCTTTCGCGGCGATGCCAGCATATATACCTGGTTGTACCGGATTGCGGTCAACACGGCGCATAACCACCTGAGGAAAGCGAAGCGGGCGGCGGAAGTTGACTTCGACAACGTGGCGCCTTTTATCGAAGCGCGCGGCCTCAACCCGGCCGAAAGCGCCGCCAACGTGGAACTGGGGGAGGCCATCGACGGCGCCGTCCGCCGGCTGCCACCGCGCCAACAGGAGGTCTTTATACTGCACTACTTCGAACAGATGACTCATCGCGAGATAGCGGAGACGTTGGGCGTAACGGAAGGGGCGGTGAAAGCCAATTTCTTCCACGCCGTACAAAAACTCAAAGGGGCGTTAAGACCGTACGTAACGTAAACAGGTAACGGACATGGAAAGCGAAGCCCAAAAAAGCGCGTGCCGTAAATGGCAAATTATCCTCGGCGAATACGTCCTGGGGACCGTCGACGAGCGCGACCGCGCGCGTCTCGAGCGGCACCTCGCCCGGTGCGAGCGCTGCCGGCGCGAGCTCGCCGAGACGGAAAAAATGTACCGACTCCTGGGCGACTTCGAGCTCGCGAAACCGGGGCCGTTCTTCGCCGCGAAAGTGGCGAGCGCCGTCCGCGGCGGGGCCGAAGCCGTCGCGCCGGGGCCGGTAGACGAAAGACCCCTCGCCGGCCTCGGGCGCTGGATGCGCCGGCCGGCGGTCGCGTCGGCGGTAGCGGCCGCGTCTCTCGCCGTAGTGGCGGCAGTATTGTACGTTAGGGTGTGGCTACCGCGCGCGCCGCAAGAGCTCGTAACACCCACGGCCGGCGAAGTCGCGCCGGCGGCCGGAAAATTAACCGCGACGCCGGCTCGAGAAAAAAAGACCCCGCCCCCGGAAGAAAAACCGGGCGTAGAGCCGTGGAGGGCTCGAGCCGGGGCCGGCGTCCCGGACGAGGTCGCAACCCCGCCGCCCGCGACGTCCGTAACCGGGGAAGCCGCGGCCGACGAATTCGCGCCGGCAGCCGGCAAACCGGCTGAAGCGCCGGCCGGAGACGAAGACGCCGCCCCCGCGGAAGGACGGTCGGAAGTAACGTTCCGAGGAACTCGGGCGGGAGCAGGTGCGGCCGGCGGAGCCGCCCTTCGCCGCTATGAACTCGCCGCGACTGAGGAAAAGTCGGACCGGACGCTCGCGGCTAAAGAAGCGGCCCGGGCGGAAGCACCTTACCCGGCCCCGGCCTCAGCAGACGAATCAACGGCGGCCCCGTTCGCGGCGCGGACCCGCGCGCGCTACGACGCCGCGGACTACGGCCGGGGAGCGGAGATATCTACGTTCGGACGCTTGGCCGACGACGACGGAACGCCGGCGTTGGCCGAATTGGAAGAGGAGACCTTGACCGCGGCCGACGTCGAAGCCTGGATGGACGCGCGCTTCGAAGTCGACGTCGAGCACCTTACCGGCGACGGCGCCGCGCTGGTGGACTACGTCACGCCCAACGGCCTGCTCATGACGTACTTCTACGAGCTGCCGGTGGAAGAGCAAAGAATGCTGTTGAGTCGCCTGCGGCGGAAAGCGGAGGCCGCGACCGCCGCGGAGTTGTTACTCTCGCACTGATTATAAAGGCCCCGGGAGTGCTGCGATGAAGACGATCGTAACGGACGTGTTCGCCACGGCTTGCCTTACGGCGGTTTTTCTCGCCGCGGCAGCTTACGCCCAACAACCGCCGGAAGACGCGCCGCCGGAACGGGAGGCCGTCCGAGCCGCGATTAACGAGATCAAACAAAAAAAGGTGGTCGACGTCCTCGAGCTGGAAGACGGCGAGGAAGAAACCTTCCTGGGCGTCTATACTCGCTGGGAGGAAGTACGTTGGCGGTACCGCGAGCGGCGCGACGCCCTGATGGAGGAGGTCCGGCTGGAAATGGCGGGAATCGACGGTAGGCCCCTGCCCGAAATACTCGACGACGTCGACGCCGTGGACGCGGAGAGCCGGGGTTCCGAAGACCGCCTACGGTCCGAGTTCCGGTCGTTGTTGTCCGAAGAACAATACGCCAAGCTGTTACTGTTTGAGCACAACTTCAACCGTACGCTCCGCCGCATGGTCCAGGAACAGCAGCGCCTGGCGCCGCCGGGGCCGGCGACGTCGGAGCCGTAAAGCTATCTCCGCGAAAATATAACGCCCGGGTGCGCCGGGCGTTTTTTATTATTCGCTTCCGTGATCGTCGGCGCGCCCCTCAGTCGCGCTCCGCTTCCTCGACCAGCATTACGGGAATGCCGTCGCGGACGGGAAATTTAAGGCCGCACTTACAGCATATTATCTTCTGGTTCTCCTCGTCGTACTCGACGCCGCCCTTGCAATCCGGGCAAGCTAAAATCTCCAAGAGTTCTTTGTCTATCATAAGCACTGCTCCCGTTTGTTAGTATTTGTGAAGAAAACGGAGGCCGAGGCCGTAACGCTGATTCCCCTCGTCTTCGAACGTGCTGCCGACGACGTAGAAGTCCCGCCGCAGCTCGTAGTCCACCTCCGCGGCGTGCTCCAGCTCGCGGCTACCGTAAACGTCCTCATGGTACCTGCCAGTATAAGAGACGAAGAGGTCGTGGGTCAAGTGTTGTCCGACCGTGAATTCGGCGTGCGGGTTCTCTTGCTCCCCCCGAAAGACGTTGGCGTCGAATTCGAAGACGTCGACCCCCACCTGGCGGCGCACGGCGCGCGCTACCTCCGCCTCGGCGTAGTGGCGCACGTAGTCGCTCGAGCCCTTGGAGGCCAGCTCACTCGAGCTGAGGTCGTTGTAGTCTTCCCACGTAACGTCCAGCGCCAATACCTTCATGATTTCGTCTTGCGCCAACCCCACCGTTTGGCCCGAGCTGAGTTCATAGCTGAGCGTGATCTCGGGCTCCTCCAGCGTCCCGGTGACGTCGATGTAAACGACGGCGTCGGCGTTCCCCTGGCGAACGGCGCGGATCACGCGCTTGGCCCTTAGTTTGATGACCGGGTTCAACTCCTCGGTACCGGTCAATATTATGTCGGCCTGCTCGACCGTGAAATCGCGCTTGAGGAAGTAGTAGTAACCCCGGCGGGAGTGCAACTCACCGGCATAAAAAGTCGCGTCGCCCGTTTTGCGGAAAGTCACGTCGGCTTCGAACTCGATCTCGGCGTCCTTATTCCTAAGCCATAGATTTCCCGGCGCCAGGACGTGGACTTCGTAGTCCAAGCCCCCGGCGGAAGGGCCCCCGGCCGCCGACTCCTCGCCGAAATCTATGGTAATAAGGCCGCTGGACAATTTAACGTCCGCCTGCGCCCGGAGTCGGCCCACCGGGCCGCTGACGTTGGCCGTGACGTCTCCCTGCACCTGCACCCCCCGCACGGCGCGTATAACGTAATCCTTCAGCGAGACCGATAAATCCAGCTCCACCGGCCGCAGACCCTCGAACGACACGCTCCCCCAGGCGAGCCCGCTGCCCTCGTCGAGGCCGAACGTCACCGGGGCCTCGGGCGAGACGACGACGCTGTCCCCCCGGGCCTCGACGACTCCCGAGAGGTTCGAAAAGGACGAGCGTAAGGGGCGAGCTACCCCCCCGCCCTCCAAGATCTCGACCCGGCCCTCGAAGACGGGGTCGCGGTACGTACCACCCAACTCCAGTAGGCCCCGGACTTTTCCGCCCGTAATCAACACTTCGTCCGTAAAGGGATTGAGCGCGCGAAGGTCGAGGTCGGTAAAATCGACTTTAAGCTCGAGCTCGCCCGGCGGCATCGATTCTCCGGCCCCGGCCAAGGCCAGGGGCAACTTACCCGTAACCACGACGTTGGGCAGCGTCTTCTCGGAGAGCGATATTTCGCGGATGTCGACGACGCCCTCGCGGTACGTGAAGTCGGCGCGCCCCTTGGCGAAGTACACCCCTCCCCAACGCGTTTCGCTCAACAGGAAGTTGCCGCGCACGATGGGGGAGGACGCGGTTCCCGTGGCCGTGATAACGCCGTCGATGAACCCCCCTTCCACCACGCCTTCCTTATACAACGAGGTAAGAGCATCCAACTTGAACTTGGAAAACCTTAACGTGACGTCCAGGGGCTCGTCGCCCTCGCCGGCCAGGGCGGAGAGCGGCAAGTAGGCCGTGGCGCGGAGCGTCCCGCCGGCCAAACCCGCGACCAAACCGGGGACGATCAATCGGTTCCGCTCGTACGATACCTCTCCCTCTATATAATCGATCGGTTGGCGGTTGACGAAGACGTTGGAGGCGGAGAGGCTGGCGTAGAAAGCGGGAGCATCCGTCGTGCCCTCTATATCCAAACGAACGTTATCCAACTTCCCGCTTAGGCTCGGCCCCACGCCCGTCGGTAACAACTCGCCGAGCGGAACGCCGTGGCCTTCGACCGCCAGGGCCAATCCCCCGCCGTCTAAGCCCACCGAGCCGGTCAAAGCGAACTCGCCGCCGGGGAACTTCAAAACGCCGCCGCTCAAGACGGTCCGGTCTTTTTCGCGGCTGACGACCAGCGGCTGCGTCAGCTCAGCTTCCGTTTCCCCCAAGTCCAGCTTGAAGCTGTTCAATTCCATGCGCCCGGAGCGACTATCGTAAGTTAAATCAAAACGTGCGTTATCGCCGTCGTGGCGCTCCACGTACCCGTTCCGAAAGACGTACGCGCCGTCCTCGGCGTCCAGGTCGGCATAAGCGCGGGTAAGCGCGAGGGGGCCGAGCGATATGTCCCATACCATAACGCGAACTTCGGCGCGGTCGTCGGCGCCGATGTTATTCCAGTACCCCTCCGCCCGGGCGACGCCGCACTTAACCCGATCGTAGACGAGGTCCTTGAATACGACGCCGCCCTCGAAAGACGGGTGTTCGTATGAACCGAAGATGCGACCGTCGACCGATACCGCGCCCCTCAACGCGCGCCACTCCCCCTCCGAGACGAACCGCTCGACCGGGACCAGGCGGGCCTGGATTTCCAAATCCAACGCCTCCGGGTCGGCGTCGCCCTTCACGAAGAAGTCCCCTCCGCCCCCCAAGCGCAGGAACAAGCCGGAGATGTATACCCGAGACGACGCGTAGCTGACGTCCGCGTTTCCGCCGTCAATCATAACCGGCCCCAGCCGGCCGGGGCCCAAATACAACGAAACGTCGACGGCGAAGTCGTCGGGGCGCACGCCGGAGCCCGCGAACTGCAGCCGGACGTCAAGATCGGTCTCGAGAAAGCTGCTTTGAACGTAGTCGGCGAGGTTCACGCGCAGCAAATGGCCCTCGCCCCAATATACCGGCCTATCGCTCGAGAAATCGAGCGTCATCTTGACGTAGGCGGGCGTTTCGTTGATGCGGCCTTCGAAACCGCCCAGGCGGAGCCGCCGCGCCGCGATGTCGAAGTCGTAGAAGGCGAAGGCGTCGCGCACGTCGTAGCCGTACATGTACGCGTCGTATATCGTTAGGGTCCCTTTTTGCACCAACCGGTCGGTCGTCCCCGTCAACGCCCCGGAATAACGGCCTTCCCCGAAAACCTCCGGAGGGTCGCCGAAAATGCCTTGCAGCGCTTCGCCGAAATCCAAGGGGTCCGCTTCGAACTCGAGATCGAGATGAACTTCGGGTTTAAACTTAATCGTCCCGTTAGTCGTAATCCGCGTCCTGAGGGAAGCGGCGTCCACGCTGGAGAAGTGCATGCGGCGCTCGTTAATGGCGAGCGAACCCGAACCGAAGTGGGAAATGCGCTGGCCGAACTCCGGCAGCCAACAGCTGCAGTGCCGTAAATCGATGAAGACGGCGCCGCGGGCTTTGGTGAAAGTGCATTCGATATCGGCGTTCGCAAACTCGCTCAGCGGGCTGCCCACGAGCATCCTGAAATAGGCGTCCTCCAAGTAGACGTTCGTGATCTCGAAATACACGCCTTTACCTTCGGGCGGCCCCTTCGGGCCGAAGATGCGGTCGAGGTTTACCCTGCCGTCCGGGTCCTCCTTGAGCAATAACCGCGGCCGGACACAGTGCACGCGGTCGATTATGGCGTCGCGGCGGATAAAATGGAGGGGATTATAGCGGACGTGGATTTCGTCAATAACGAGGGCGGCTCCGTCGCGCTCCAGCGACGGGCCGTCGGCGAGGACAAAGTCGTATATGTCCATACCCGTCAGGAGCGTGCCCTCCACTCTCCCGACGCGGCACTCGGTCTCGGTATAACCGCTCGTGTACTTCTCGATCGCGAAGTCCACCAGCGAGTGAAAATAACCGGCGCCGTACAGCGCGAAAGCCAGCACGAACGCGGCGACCAAAGCTACCAGGGTCGCGACGCCGAGGACGCGAACGAAGGTAAACGCGAGGCGGAGCAGAATCCACAACGCGTCCCGCAGAACCAATAGCGCTCTTTTGAAAAAACCGGCCAAACCCAACTCCGATTCGATCAGAAGACGTGGCCGAAGGCCAAATAGAAACGCCCCGACCTCCGCGCGGCGCCTCGCTTGAGAATCGGTTCGCCGTAATCGAAGCGTATCGGCCCCACGGGAGTATTATAACGGAGGCCGACGCCGGCGCCGTAAACCAGGCCCACTTTTTCAGTCTCGGCCCAATCGCTCCATACGTTTCCGCCGTCGATGAACAGGCCGGCCCACGTATTTCCGAGGTTAAGGCCAATGCCCGGTACGCGCTTCCCGGCCGTAAACGGAAGCTGGAAACGGAACTCGACGTTCGCGATAAACAGGAAGTTGCCGCCCAGAGGATAATCTTGGCCCTCGACCACGATCGAAGGCCCGACGTCGCGCTCGCCGTAGCCGCGGATGGAGTACGCGCCGCCGGCGAAGAACTTCTCCGAGTACGGGACGTCCTTCGTTTGGCCGTACGCGCGGGCGTATCCGCCGCGGACGTGACCGGCCACCGTGGCGGCCCGGGCGACGGGGATATATCGGCGCCCGTCGCCTATCACGCGCCAAAAATCGGCGCCGGTGATGAAACCGCCCGCCGTTTCCTCCGAACCGTACAAATAGATACCCCGCACCGGGTTAAAGACGTCGTCGCGGGTGTTGTACGTGGACGAGAAGATAATGCTGGCTATGTTTTGCAGGCCCCCCTTACCGATGAACCTTGCGGCCGAGCCGCCTTCTCCCGGGGGCCGGAGGACGGGGGGTACGTCCGCTTCCGCCCCGAATACCGTCTTCGACTTCCTGAAATTAAACCCGCCGGTAACTTCCAGGTTTTCGGTAATCTCGCGCGTAACGTCCGGCTTCAGGCCGACCTCCCATTGGCGCAGGTCGGCGAGCAACTCCCGATCGTAGTACAACTTCGCCGAACCGATATACCGGTAGCCGAAGAGCCAGGGCTCGGTATAGGTAACGTTCGCGCCGAACTTCGATTCATCGTCCCCGACGCCGTACGCCACCGAAACCTCCGTCGACAAACGTTGGTTATTCCCGAACACGTTATTGTGACCCCACCCTACGGTGACCGTCGCGCGGTCCGGCGATTCGTAACCGGGTTCGAGCTTATACCACCTGAATTTATCTTCCCGCACGATGACGAGGATATCTACCAGATCCGGCGACCGGGGCGAATCGGTGGTCTCCACCTTCAGGTCGCGGTACAGGCCGGTGCGGTAGATATTGGCGCGGCTCTCGTCAATCTTAGACGCCCGCCACAGGCGGTCCGGTTTAAGCTTATAGTTGATTTCGCGGGTAACTATTTTGGGCCTCGTCTTTTCGTTGCCGGCGACGAATATGTCGCCGACGTGGTACACGCGGCCTTCGTCGACCGTAAAAGTAACGACGCCGGTGTCGCGGTCTATCTCGAGCTTGGCGCTGGCGCGGGCGTAACCGCGCTCGCCGTAATACCGGCCTATCTTCAACGCCGCCTCGTTGAGGAGTTTGGCCGAGAGCGGCGAGCCGACGTCGACGCCCAGGTTGTCGCGCACCGGAAGATAGCGTTCGGTGCCGACGCCTTTAAGCAGTATCTCCGTAATCTCGGCCCGCGGCCCTTCTTCTACCCGCAACTGGAGCTTGCGTTTGTCTCCCTTGACGTCGCGGAAAGCCCACAGGACGTTGGCCTCGGGGAACCCCTCCCCGAAATAAGCCTTTTCTATCGCGCCGACGCCGCGCTCCAGCATATAATCGAAGAGGTACCTCTCGTAACGCTGGCCTTTCTCGATGGCCAGGAGGTCCTTGACGCGGTCGTCCTTGAAATATTTGTTGCCGTCCACGGCCACCTTACTAATTACGAACGCGCCGTCGCCGCCCTCCTCCTGGGCGGCCGCGACGCACGTCGCCACTAACGCCGTAGCAAATAAAAAAGCGACCTTAAACTTCATGACGAAATACTATCACACAACTCAAGACGCGCGCAACATCGCGCCCCGAGTTGCCAAAAAGCCGCCCGGCGGGCGGCAAACGCTCGTGCCGACGCGGCCCTACAAGTCGAAAATTACGCGCGCGAGGTACGAGCCGTCGTCCTTCTGTTCGACGGCGAAGTCCCCGTAAGTTACGTTTTTAATTTCGCCGTGAGGCTTATGGCGGTCGAAATCGAGCTCCTCGCCCCACAGCGTAACCGCGAGCTTGGTATCGTCGTCGCGGAAGTCGAAGCTGAACTTCTTAAAGGCCAACCCCTCGGCGTCGAGCAGGTACAGTAGCTCCGCCAGCCACTCGTGAAATAGCTCGGCCAGGCCGGGGGCCCCGAGCCCGAGGGACCGTTCAACCTCGGCCTCGACGGCTTCGTAGTCGAGCACCAGTTGATACAAAGCCCGCGCCCCCAGGACGAAGAGTTCCTCCCGGGAAGCGGCGGTAATCTCGACGCCGGCGTCGGCGGTATGCTCTATATATCTTATGTTGCCCATTTCGGCGACGAGAGCCCGGGACCCTTTTACCCCTCGAACGGCACGAGCAATACCGTCGCCCACGCCGCTATGGCCTCCCCTTCGCCGATGTAGCCGAAGCCCTCGTTCGTCTTGGCCTTGACGCCCACCGCGGCCACGCTCACGCCCAGGAATTCCGCGACGCGGGCGCGTATCCGGTCGACGTACTTTGCCAGGCGGGGGCGCTCGACGATTACCACGCAGTCGACGTTGCCCACCCTCAAACCCTCGGCCTCGACCATGGTCCGCACTTCGGCCAGGAGTTTCGCGCTGTCCGCGCCCTTGAAGCGAACGTCGGTATCCGGGAATTGGTGGCCGATGTCCTTGAGCGCCGCGGCGCCCAACATCGCGTCCATAATGGCGTGCAGCAGGACGTCGCCGTCGGAATGGCCCGCCAGGCCCCGCTCGTAGGGGACCTCCACGCCGCCCAGCATCAGAGGCCCGTCGTTCCTGAAGCCGTGCACGTCGTACCCTATGCCTATTCTGGTCATATTCCAACTACTATTATAACAACGTATCGCTCCCGCGGCAACGGCTTAAATACCCGCCTTTTGCCGCGGCGCAGCGAACCACGGGACGGTAAATGGAAAAGCGCCCGCGCGGGCGCCGTACGTTTTTCGACCAGACGACTAGTTATCGAAACAATGCCTTCACGCGGCCGAGGGAGGC
>SDBS01000710.1_pt1 | contig 33098 bp, 36 predicted proteins | sample 2277091 | NCBI WGS metagenome assembly SDBS01 (sample SAMN10404972, study PRJNA504765) | marine sediment metagenome | isolation source: marine sediment core GS10_PC15, 163 cmbsf | place: Arctic Ocean: Southern Knipovich Ridge | collected 2010 | reverse complement strand
CGCTGGTTCGAGTCCAGCACGGCTCACCACCCACCTGCGCCCCTGTCGTCTAGCCAGGTCTAGGACACCGCCCTTTCAAGGCGGCAGCACGGGTTCAAATCCCGTCGGGGGCGCTTTTTTTTTGCCTCCGTGATTACCAGAAGATAATATAAAGGGCGATTGTCGCAAAAATGATAGCCAGTCCCAACCAGACGACGGAGGGGGTGGGTTTGAGATCGATCTTGACTCTTGTGGGGAGGACTTTTGGCTTTTTCAAAGGTTTTAAAAGAGTGACAATAGTCATGGCCAGAATCAGGAAAACAAAGGTGATGGCCATCTTGTTGAGGAATACGATGCTTTCGAAGCGCTTAAGATGGAGGATCCCGTAGACGGGAACGTTGAGGAGCAGCGCTGTGATGGCTGCCGAGGTGGGGGCCCGTTTGACAAACAGCCCGAAGATAAAGGCCGCCAGAATCCCCGGGGAAATATATCCTTGAAAATCCTGGATGTAGTGGAATATTCCTTGAAACTTAGGATTGCCCAGCTGGGGGGCTATCAAACATCCGATAAAGACAAAGACAACAGTCATAACACGGCCGAAAAAAATCAGTGTTTTAGGCGATGCGTCTTGCCTAAAATGCCGTTTATAGAGATCCATAGTGAATATGGTGGAGGCAGAGTTGAGCATGGAGTCGAGCGAACTCATGACTGCACCGAATATGGCGGCAAACATAAATCCTTTTAAACCTGCTGGGATGAGGTTTTTTATAAGGAGGGGATAGGCCTGATCGGCTGTGGCCATCTGGCCTTTATAAAGCTGGAGGGCCATGATTCCAGGAAATACCACGATAAAGGGGATGAGAAGCTTCAGGCCGGCCGCAAAGAGGATTCCCATCTGTCCCTGCCTTAAACTCTTGGCCCCTAAAGTGCGCTGAGTGATGTACTGGTTGAGGCCCCAATAATAGAAGTTGGGGATCCAGATACCGATGATGAGGGCTGTCCAAGGGATTTCGACATGGTTGGCGGGCAGAATCATGTGGAGCTTGTCTGCATTGGTTTGAAAAAAATTACTGACTCCTCCCACGGCAATAAAACCCAGGACCATTGTGATGGTGCCACCGATAATGAGAGCCGAACCTTGAATCAGGTCGGCCCAGACCACGGCCCGCAATCCGCCGTACGCGGTGTAAAAGGCGGCGATGATGCCGATAATCCAAACAGCCAGCGTGAGGTCGATGCCAAATATGGTTTGAAGTGTCAGCCCCCCGCTGTAGAGCACGGCCGCGATGGTGACAGCGACGTAGATGACAACGGTGTAGAAAGCCATGATGGCTCTAGGAACCGGGCTGAATCGGTGTTCGAGGTACTCAGGGATGGTAAAGATTCCGCTTTTAAGAAATTTGGGTAAAAAGAATATGGCGACAATAACAAGTGTGATGGCGGCGATCCATTCGTAGCTGGCGACCGCCATTCCCACAGGACCGGCACTCTGCCCGGACATGCCTACGAACTGTTCGGTGGATATATTGGAAGCGATAAGGGAGAAACCGATCAAATACCACATGAGGTTCCGGGACGCCAAAAAATAGTCCTCACTGGTCTCTTTTTTTTGACGGCTTTTGTAGAGGCTGATCCCGACGACACATCCGATAAATGCCAGGAATATCCCGATGTCAATCCAGCTTAGTACCATGGGTGTTTTCTTTTGAAGAGTTCTCCTCCTCTATCTTCTTTTTGCGTTTTTTGTAGATATAGAAGAGCAAAACGGCCGGAGCCTGGTACATAACGAGGATGACCGGGGCGATAATGAGCCAGTACATGTTGAAGTCAGGGATAAACAGGAGGAAAAATGCTACAAATCCCCCTATGGAAAACAGGATACTTCCCGTGATCCAGAGCGGAGCATAGAGCTTTTTCATTGCTGTGAATGTATATATCATAAAAATCCACTTTATAAAATAAGGATCATAAGGATTTAAGGAACAGGGATTCGAGTATAAGAAATCACTCTTGACTCACGGCGGGAAATTTGAAGAATTTAAGCGAGAACTCTCAGAGAAGGTGCTCTACTACAATGGCCGGGATTGGTTGCCCGAGCTTAGCCGAGTGGAAAAGTCACGGTAAAATTTGTGCCATGATCCACTTTGCTGTCGACCGAAATCTCGGCATTGTGGTATTCGGCAATCCACTTTACGATGGACAGGCCTAATCCGGCTCCTCCAATTTCCTTGGACCGCGAAGGATCTACGACATAAAACCTGTCGAAAATTAAGGGAAGAGATTTATCCGGTATGCCGATTCCACTGTCGCGGATTATAAGCCTGGCTATATTCTTGTCTTTTTCGAGCTCAATCTTTATATGGTTTTCAGGATTTGAATAGCGGATGGCGTTGTCAAGAATATTGGCCGTCATTCTTTCCAAAAGCTCGCGGTTCCCTTTGAGCTGAACCGGCTTGATATTCTTGGTGTCTATAGATATGTTTTTGCTGGAAGCAGAGGGGCTGCGGAACTTAATGACCGCATTCAGCACTTCATCCAGATCGACGATTTCCGTGCCTTTTGATCTGTCCATAGCTTCTACACGAGAGAGGAAGAGGAGGTCATCGATGAGTTTTTCCATCTTGTGTGATTCTTCAAGCACGCTGTTGAGCGTTTTTAAATACTCTTCCTTCGGCCTGTCCTTTCGCAGCAGGACTTCGATTTCGCCGCGGATAATAGTCAGAGGAGTTCGCAGCTCATGCGAGACATCCCCGGAGAATTGACGGATTTTGTTTATGGATTTTTCAAGTCGGGCGATCATGCTGTTAAAGGTCTCTACAAGGGCACCAATTTCATCTTTACGGTTTTTTGAATCGATACGCAGGGACAGATCTTCAGCCGTAATTTCTCCTGCTGTCTTAACGAAACTTTTGACGGGATGGAGGGCCCTATTGATGATGAAGCTGCCTCCAACCGAAGCGAGAAGCATGATGATCGATCCTGTCAAAATCATGACGATTAAAAGCTTGTTCATGGCAACCACGGTGGCTTCCAGAGACACCCCGACCTGGAGGATCCTTGGGCCTCTCACGGGGAAGAGAAACACGCGCAGCGGGTAGGAACTGAGCCGGCCCTCTTCGACGGTTTTAAAAATAAAACTGTCGATATCTGTCCTGTCCGCTCTAAAATAGGTGCGTGTGTCCAGGAGAAAAGCACCTTCCGGTATCCGCTCTGAACGGATGACGTTTTCCACCTGTCTCTTCTCCCCTTCGCTGATCTCTACAACTTGGATAAAAGGCTCGTATGAGGCGTACCTTGTTTCTGCCTTTTCAATCGCTTCCTCCCAGCTCACCCCTCTTGATCTCCACCATTTTTCATGGGCCTCATCGGTGATTTCTACAAGGGCCTTGTCGAGATCATTCATAAGGCCCTCTTTGAATCCCTGATGAAGAAAGAGGCCCGCGAGGACCAAGATAGCTCCCAGGATGACGATGTGCCAGACCGTCAGTTTAAATGTGAGAGACCGAAATCGCTTAATCTTCATCGATTTTGTATCCTTGACCGCGGACGGTCTTTATCAATTTCACTTCGGCGTCTTTGTCGATTTTCTCTCTGAGGTGATTGATGTACACGTTGATAAGGTTGCTTGTTCCGTCATAGTTTCTGTCCCAGACATGATCGATGATTTTAGACTGTGACAGAATAATCCCCTTGTTCCTCAAAAGATATTCCAGGAGAGCATATTCCTTGCCGGAGAGTGTGATGGGTATTCCGGCCCGCTGGACGGTTCGCCGCAGTGGATCCAGCTCAAGATCATCAACTTTTAGAATTCCGGTCTTGTAATCCTGGCTTCTCCGTAAAAGAGCCCGGATGCGGGCCAGCAGCTCCTCAAACGAAAACGGTTTGGTCAGATAATCGTCGGCTCCCTCGGAAAGCCCGATGATCTTGTCTTCGAGTGAATCTTTGGCAGTCAGCATGAGAATGGGGGTCAGCACATTGTTTTCTCTGAGTTCTCTGCAAATGGTGAAGCCGTCTTTTCCAGGCAGCATGATATCGAGGATGATGACATCGTAAGGGTGGACCTGTGCTTCATAGGCGGCGTCTTCTCCATCTCTGCAGACATCGACTGCGTACTGCTCTTCCCTCAGCCCTTTTTGCAGGAAGGCGGCCACTTTTTTGTCATCTTCGACAACTAGGATTCTCATGATGTTTTTGCTTATTAAAAGAAATTTATATTCTTAAGTTTACTCTTTATCTGCTAATAACCACCACGGAAATGGGGCATACCAAAACGTGGATTGACCACATTGCTGTAAACCGAGCCGAATGTGAACCGGATTCCTACAGACAGGGAATATTTGTAATCTGTCTGGAGCTCTTTTCTCGTCAACAGCACTTCATCGATGGTGTAATCGCCAATGGGGAGGTTCAGCTGGTCACGGATCGCTTCATAGCTTCCTCGAACGGTCAATGACAACCCTTTGATAAGCCGGATACTGACAGATCCGTTGACCACGAACCTGTTTTTTTTGAAATCATGGAAATAGTGTGAACCTGTAAGAGATCCGGAGATGTTTCCCCAGGGCTGTCTGACATCCATGATGAACATGAGCGTTTCATTATATAATGTTTCTTTTGTCTTTTCATAGATAGTTTTTTCTGTATAATTCGCATGATTCCAGCCGACCCTGTACAACAACCGGAGCTGCTTCCGTGTGGATTGGGCATAAGGAAAAAAACTGAACTCAATGGCCGGAGCAAAACTGTACATGACATCAAGGTTGCTGAAGGTCGAAGATTCCGCTTCTACCCAACCTCCCACTGACCAGTGGTCACCGATGCTTTTGACGACCATGGCAGAAAAGTTCTTCTTGTCGGACTTGCTGATAATCGTCTCATCTTCGTATTCATAAGTTCTCTTATCGAAATCGGCGGAAAGCCCCAAGCGAATTTTTATATCGGGGGTCACCCTGTTGGCAGAAAGATTAGTATCAAAGGAGCTTGAACTTCTTGTGCTCTGACCGTTCGCACGGGCGTCCATATTGACACTGAACACCCAGGAATTCCAGGGATCTTCGACAGCCATCGGTTCCAGTCTCTGCTGAAAATCGAGGTTGATGAATTGGCATATAGGGGATCCGATAATAAAAGGAAATATCCCTCGCTCCATCACTTCCACCTGGGCCTTACGAGTATCATCCCGGGTATCGGTGGGATTAGAGGAGTGAACCAGGGAATGTTCTGTGCCTTCAAATTTTTCCAATCCTATAAAGGTGAAAGTGTATTCCCGGCCGCCGCTCCCCGTGGACTGCTGTGTGACCAGGACATGGATATCGGCACCCTTCCGGTCCCGGACAAAATTGACGTATGTGATACTGTCCCGGTAATAATCTTTGTCGCATCCCCGGCAGTCGAGATAAACTTTGGGGGCCAATTTTTTTAACTCTTCCAGGTCTGAGGAATCATTCTGGGCCATAATCAATGAAGATGAGTTCAGTATAAAAAAGAGCAGTAAGGCCGCAGCTAACATTTTCGACGTGTTCATTCAATTCTCCTAAGTGTAAAAAAGTATAATAACTCCGCATTATAACCGATTCCGGATTAATTAAAGGTTAAAAAAAGATTAAAAAAGATTAATGTTCACATGAAATTTAAAGGAAGTTGCTGGTGGGCGGTACTGGATTCGAACCAGTGACACCCGGCGTGTAAAACCGGTACTCTACCGCTGAGCTAACCGCCCACTTCGGGGCCAGGCCTGAATAACATGAATAACTTTTAACGGATAATATTGTAATCCCCCTCACCAAATTATTCAATCTAAATTGGGGCCTGGCTTTGATTATGTGAATTATTTCAAAAAATAATTCACATAATCAAAGCCAGGCCCCAATATTGACATAAATAGGGGTATGTGCTACATTTGGGCTCCAATTATTTTATCTCACGCGTAAAGGTATAAAGATGTTTGCAGTCATAAAAACCGGTGGAAAACAGTACAAAGTTCAACAGGGAGACGTTCTTCAGGTTGAAAAACTCGGACTCGAGAAGGAAAAGACCATCACCTTTGAAGAAGTTCTTCTCATCGAAGACGGGGAAAAAACTCTGATAGGCACCCCTTTTGTCGATGAAGCAAAAGTTCATGCTGTTATCATTGAAAATTTCAAGGATGATAAAGTCATTGTTTTTAAGAAAAAAAGACGAAAACAGTACAGAAGAACGCGCGGCCACCGTCAGGAACTATCGCGGGTCAGGATTGAAGATATAACCATCGGCGGGGCAGCTCCTAAAAAGGCCAAACCGGCTGAAGTAAAACCTGCGGCCAAAAAACCTGTTGATGCGAAAGCCCCTGCTCCCAAAAAAACAGCGGCTAAAAAACCAGAGAAAAAAGCAGCTGTCCCCAAACCTAAGGCAGCTCCAAAAAAAGCAGCGACCACTAAAACCGCAGCCGTGACCAAGCCGGTGACTAAGACAAAGGAGAAATGAGATGGCCCACAAAAAATCGGGTGGAAGTGCAAAGAACGGCAGAGACAGCCACTCTAAAAGACTTGGTGTGAAATGTACGACCGGCCAACTCGTGACCGGCGGATCCATCATTGTCCGCCAGAGAGGCACTCCCTTTAAGCCGGGAGTGAATGTCGGAAGAGGCAATGACGATACCCTTTTTGCTAAAATCGACGGAAGAGTCCTGTTCGAAACCAAAGGAAAAGGGAGAAAAGTCGTCTCCATCATTTCTGCTTAGGAGGGATGCTCTCTTCTAGAAATGTTTGTTGACCAGGTCACAGTGACCCTCAGCGCCGGCAAAGGCGGCAATGGCTGTTTAAGTTTCAGGAGAGAAAGAGGGGTTCCCAAAGGTGGCCCGGATGGGGGACGGGGCGGTGATGGCGGAAATATTTTTTTATATTCCAAGGAAGGCCTGACAACTCTTGCTTTTTTCCGTTTCCATCCCATAAACAAAGCCAAAAAAGGGTCTCACGGTGAGGGAGGAAACCGCCAGGGAAAGCGGGGGGAAAATCTTATTCTTAAAGTTCCGATGGGGACAATCGTCAGAGAAGGTGATCCTGGCCGGCTTCTCTTTGATTTCACGGCGCCTGGGCAGACGTACCTTGCCGCCAAAGGTGGACGGGGAGGGAGAGGCAATGCCTCCTATGCTACCTCTACAAACCGGGCCCCCCGGACACGACAGGAAGGACAACCGGGAGAGAAAAAAGAGTTTATCCTTGAACTCAAACTTATCGCGGATGCCGGGCTTGTGGGTTTCCCCAACGCCGGCAAGTCCACGCTGATTTCCAAGGTGTCTGCCGCCAGACCCGTTATCGCCGATTATCCTTTCACCACACTTGTTCCCAATCTCGGTGTTGTGGATCTGGGGGAGTTTAGAAGTTTTGTCCTGGCGGATATTCCAGGATTGATCTCCGGGGCACATCAGGGCCATGGACTGGGAACCAGATTTCTCAAACATGTCGAAAGAACAAAAGTCTTAGTCCATGTTATCGATGTCTCTCCATATACGGACAGAGATCCTGTAGATGATTTTTATACTGTGCTTAAAGAGCTTGAATCTTTTGATCCCGAGCTGTGCAAAAGAGAGCAGATCATTGTGGCCAACAAGATTGATCTTCTTGGAGACAAAGGTGATCGACTGGATAAGGTTAAGAAGATGGCCCAAAAAGAACGTCTTCCTTTTTATCCCATCTCTGCTATAAAAAAAGAAGGATTAAAAGAATTTGTCTATGGGATTGAGAAGATATTAAAAAGATCCGATCCAGAAAAAAAAATTAAAAATGAATAAAAATCCATCGGATAAGGAAAAAATAGGACTTTTTGGAGGAACTTTTAATCCCATTCACTGCGGCCACATCAAAGCCGCAGAGGTCGTCCAGGAAATCTTTGCTTTGGATAAGGTTTTTTTCATCCCGTCTTTTATTCCACCACATAAAGAGTCACAGAAGATCGTTTCTCCCGATCACAGGCTCAAGATGGTTGAACTAGCCGTGGGAGATACCCCTAATTTTGTTGCGTCTTCTATTGAAATCGAGGAAAAGGGGACATCCTACTCCATTCTGACTCTGCAAAAAATAAGAACGATTTACCCGGATGCCCTGTTCTTTTTTATCCTTGGGGTAGATGCTTTCCTGGAAATCGACACATGGAAAAATCACGAGCTTGTGCTAGAGCACTGTAAATTTGTGGTCATCAGCCGTAAAGGTTACCGTCTGGAGGATGCTGAAAATGTTCTGGATAGAAAATATGCCTCCAATATGTTTGACCTTTCCGGGATGGAAAAAATCCGGAAAAACCTCAACCTTTCCTACAAAATATTTCTTCTCCCCTTTGAAGCTCTCGATGTCGCATCCACAGAAATTCGAGAGAGGCTGAGAAAAAACAAATCCATTGCTCATATGGTTCCCAAATCTGTGGCCGACTATGTTTTCGAAAATAAACTCTATCTGTGATGCAAATGAATACAACCACACCAAAAAAATTCACAAAACGAAGTCTTCCCAAAGGTGTTAAAATCGCTGTTCGGGTGAGCCTCGATAAGAAAGGCGAGGAAATCAAGGTCCTTGATTTGAGCGAAAAATCGTCCTTTACCGATATTTTTGTTATTTTGCACGGCAACTCATCCCGTCAAAATCTGGCACTCTATGAGAATATCGAGCTGGAGTTGAAGAAGGCCAACATCCTTCCCTTGAGTCGGGAGGGACTGGAGAGTGCCGAGTGGATTTTAATGGATTATGGATATTTTATCATTCATATCTTTTCAAAAAAAGCACGGGAGTACTATTCTCTGGAAAATCTGTGGATTGACGCCCCTAAGTTGACTTATGCGAACAAGAGTCAACCTGAATAATTCAGGTTAATAAAAGCCATAAAAAAAAGTTGTTGACATTTTGCTCCGTAACCCTTATTTTTTATGAACTATTTTGGGTGCCATGAAACTGAAAATCCTATGGCCGGGACGGACACGAAACAGGGACATAAAGAATTTACAGGACGACTACATAAAAAAAATAGGGCACTTGAATAGATGTGAACTGATTGAGACCAAAGAAGCCAGAGGCATAGACGAGAGGCATGAAAATAAAATTATGGACCGTGAAGCCCAAGGGCTTGAAAAACACTTCGGCAATGATTATATTATCTGCCTCAGTGACAAGGGAAAAGAAATGAGTTCAAAAGAGTTTGCGCAATTTTTAGAAAAATTGGCGTCCCACTCTTCCCGCGCAGCCACATTTGTTGTCGGAGGATTTCTTGGATTGGACAAACGGATCATGCAAAAGGCCGATTTTCTTTTTTCTCTGTCAAAAATGACATTTTCTCACGAGCTCATTCGTCTTATCCTTTTGGAGCAGATCTATCGCTCTCTAACCATCATGAAAGGACAACGCTATGCCAAGTAAGGGGGAATCTTGAACAAAAAAGATAAAGAACGGTTCGAAAATTTACTCTTGGATAAAAAGAAAGAGAACAATAAGAAATTGAGTGAATTTTTCCACGAGAGTCAAACGATCGTTGAAATTGGCATCACTCAAGATGAAGGAGACAAAGCAGAAAGCTCCTATACTAAAGAATTTCTACTGAGCCTCTCAGATTCTGAAAGGAAGAAGCTGCAATTGATCGATGAGGCCCTCCAGAGAATAAAAGAAAACACGTACGGCAAGTGTAAGATGTGCGGCAAGGATATCGGGATGAAAAGGCTGCGTGTCGTTCCTTGGACATCCCACTGTATTTACTGCCAGGAGAAAGCCGAGGAAGAATCTTCTTGATTTCATCTGTCCTGAAACATATTTCGACATCTCTTAAATTCGCTGAACTTCTCTTTTTCCCTTCTTTCTGCAAACTCTGTTCAGAGCCTCTCGAGGCTAACAAGGACCGTGTTATCTGCCGGTCCTGTTTTGAATCCTTGAGGCACCGCAGTTCCTCATTCTGCCTCAGCTGTGGGCATTTCTTCCAGGATTCGGCCGAACCGCGCCTGTGCGGACAGTGTCTTGAGAAAAAACCCAGGTATTCCCTGCATCGCTCCTGCGGCCACTACTCGGGGAAGCTGAAGGATTATATCTTGCTGTACAAATATCGAGGATATAAAATTCTGGGTAAAGACTTGGCGCAGTTTATGCTCCAGACTCTGGGAAAATCGGAGGAGATCTGGTGGGGTGTGGATGCCGTAGTTCCCGTTCCCCTGCATAAAAAAAGGAAAAGGCACAGGGGATTTAACCAAGCTTTTGTTTTGGCAAAGATTATAGCTAGAGAGAAAGACAAAGCTCTTATTACGAACTCTCTTGTCAAAGCCAAGAACAGATTACCCCAAACAGTAGTTGAAGTCCGTGAGAGGGGGAAAAACATCAAAGGGGCATTTGTTGTGAAAAAAGCGAGGAAGATCAAAGACAAGATTATCCTTCTTGTTGATGACGTTTACACAACCGGAGCTACGATCAAGGAGTGTTGCGATATGCTTCTTCAAGCAGGGGCTAAGGAAGTGCGGATCATCACCCTGGCGCAGGCATAAAAAAAAACGTCCTTGATCCCCGTGGATCTTGGACGCTTTTTTTTCTTTGGTTAAATTATGATTTGCTGTTTTTGTGTTCGGCCTTGAGGATTTTTACCTTCCTTGGTTTCAATTCCGGTTTTTTAGGCATGACGATCTTCAGAACTCCGTGGTTGTGTTCAGCTTTAATGGCGTCTTGCTTAATGTAGAGAGGAAGGCTGAATGAGCGGAAAAAAGAACCGTATGCGCGCTCGATTCTATGGTAATTTTCTTCTTTGGTCTCTTTTTCGAAATTTCTCTTTCCTCTTAAAGTCAGCGTGTTGTCTTCGAGCTTGATTTCAATGTCTTTCTCATCGATACCGGGAACTTCGGCACTGAGTACGAGCTCGTTTTCTGTTTCGAAAATGTCCACCGAAGGTGTCCATGAGCTCGACACAAAATCTTTTTCTTCACCGCGGGAAGTTGCGGCGTCCTCAAAAAGGTAATTCATTTTTTCCCTAACAGTGATTAGATCCCTTAAAGGATCCCATCTAATTATAGCCATTGTATTTGACCTCCTTAATTTCTTAGTCCTTATATAATATAAGACTTGAGTGCGTATCTGTCAAGCATTTATGAAAAATATATTTCATATATTCAATAATGTTCTTTAATTTATGATTTTCCGGTATAAAAAAAAACTGAAATGGATAAAACCTTCAGTTGAATCGGATGGACGTCGTGTCTCTGTCTCTACCCGCATTCTTAATGCGGTGGAGGCAGAACACCCGTGAGGGTCACGGGTCCGATTCTAAGATAGATTTTTCTTTGAATACCCCTGAATGAGCACGGTGGCCTCCCCCTTCAGAGTTTTCTTTCCGATCTGACTTTTCAGCTCTTCGGGAGTACCCCGGAGAAACTCCTCATAGATTTTGGTCATTTCGCGTGCCACAACGACCTGGCGATTACCCAAGGACTCTTGAATCTCCTCTAAAAAGGCCAACAGTCTTCTTGGTGGAAGGAAAAAAACAAGTGTAGAGGCCTCTTTCTTAAGCGAGTCGAGTAATTTTCGTGTGGCCGCTGTCTTGGGCGGTGCAAATCCCATAAATAGAAACCTGTGCGTTGGGAGGCCAGCTCCAGAAAGGGCGGCCGTAAGTGCTGAAACTCCAGGGATGACATGAATCCCTATCCCCTGATTAATGGCTTCTCTGATAAGTGGAAATCCGGGATCGGAAATTCCAGGAGTACCCGCATCCGAAACCAGAGCCACGTCATTTCCTCCTTTAAGAAGGCCGATGATCTGAGGTGTTTTTTGTGCCTCTCTCGGGTGGAAATAGCTGATAAGTTTCTTTTTGATGTCGTATCTGGTCAGGAGTTTTCGGGTATGGCGGGTGTCTTCACATGCGATAAAATGAACATCTTCGAGGACTTTGAGTGCCCTGAAGGTTAAATCTTCGAGGTTGCCTATGGGTGTACCGACGATGTACAGTTTGCCGAAGCTGGACTTATCCCCGTGATTCGCGGGCATGGTTATCTATCCCAATCATAAGGGAAGAGGAAATCGTGGCCGACTGTACGTTCCGAGATCTTTGGGATAAGGGGGAGTTTTCTCTTAAATTCCGATCCCTTGATGAGCCGGATGATCTTGTTCACTTTTTCTTTAGCAAAACCCGAGTCAATTACCTTCTCTCGTTGTATTCTCTTATCGACCAGTAAAAAAAGGATTTGATCGATCTCATCATAAGTAAGGCCCAGTTCATCCTCATCCGTCTGTCCGGCCCATAGTCCTGCGGTCGGCACCTTTTTTCTGACGTGTTCGGGCACTCCTAGATGTGCGGCCAACTGACGGATCTGGGTTTTGTATAAATCACCAAGAGGATTAATTGCACAGGCCATGTCCCCATGTATAGTTCCGTATCCAAGGAGGAGTTCTGTTTTATTGCTTGTTCCGATGATAAGTGCATGTTCTCTCTCCGATTGATCGTAGAGGATGGACATGCGTTCCCGGGCCATTTTGTTCCCTTTTTGCCGTCGGTCCGAAGAGGGATAATGTTTAAAATAGGTATCTACCATTGGTGATATGTCAATTCTTTTTGACCGGATTTTGAGCGTATTGACGACATCCAGGGCATCCTTTTCGCATGAACGGGACATTTCGCCGTAGGGTAAAATAAAGCCAATAACATTATTGGTGCCAAGTGCTTTGACGGCGAGAAAGGCACTCACTGCAGAATCCAGTCCACCTGAGATTCCCAGAATCCCCTTTTTGTATAGAAACTTAGAGAGCTCCTCCTTGATGAACTTCGTCAGTATTTTTTCGACAAAGGGAGCGTTAATCTTCATAATCTTTGACGATTCTGTTTAAAGCTTCTAGAATAATCTCCGGTTTGTCATCTCTCTTATAGGGCCATTTTTTACGAAAAGTCTTTATCTCTCCCAGATCGATATCTGCCACAAGGAAGTCCTCATCCACGTAAGGGGCCTGGGCGATGAGATTTCCGGCCGGATTATAGATGAACGATCCACCGGCAAAGACTTTGCCGTCCTCCAAACCGACTCGATTGCAGTAGAAAACAAAGGCCGAAGAAAAACGGGCAATGGTCTTTCCCATAAGCTCCCACATGGAGCTTGTGGCGAATGAAAAATCATCAGCGACTCCCCGCCCGGGTGCGGCGCTGGTGATGATATTCAGACCAGAACCGCCGGCAAAGAGCAGATAGCTGGCCCCATAATGGAGAAAGTCGTAGCAGATCATCATCCCGGCTTTACCGAAGGTTGTTGAAAATGTACGAAAGTTTTTCCCCTGAGCAAAGAACTTTCCTTCTTCGAACATGCCGTATGTCGGCAGAAAGACCTTCTTGTGGATGTGGAGTGTTTGTCCCTGCGAAAGGAATGCAGAAGAGTTGTAGATCAGGCCGTCTTCTCCTTCCTCAACGAAACCAAAGACCAGCGACATTCCCTGGCTGAGCGCCTTTAATTTCTTGAACACGGCATCCTTTAGGGGATCGATGGCGATGTCTTGGGTTAAATCTTTGAGGGTATATCCCGTTAGACTGAGTTCTGGAAAAATCAGGAGATCCACGTTCTCCTTTTTTGCCTTTACGGCGATGTTTTGATGAAGCTTAAGATTGTGTTGAATATCTCCTAAACGGGGTGCGATCTGGGCAAGCGCGACTTTCATGTCCAAAAATTAACACAAATTTCACCTCTTTTCAATTTGATTTGATGAGGTTTCTGTTTTGGTGTATAAATGAACACATGTTTACATGGACAATTTTTTGGCTTCTGCCCCGACTAATTAGGTTACTTGGATTATTCATGAACCCTGGCCAACAAACAAAGTGAATTTCACGGATATTGCTAACAATTATGCTGTCAAGTTGGTATCATAAAAAATAAATGAAGGTGTTGGCAGTTTTTATAAATAATTCAGGTAAGTAGCCATGGAACATATTGCCTTATATTTGAAAGACATTTTTTTCCACAGCAAAAGAGGGCAGCTCATCTTCCGCCACGGCGCCGTGCAGAAGTACCTGTTCTTTCACAACGGGAATTTAGTTTCTGCAAAAACAAATCAACATCAGGAGTTACTGGGCGAGGTTCTTTATAAGCTTGGTAAAATCAAAGATGATGTCTACACGAATATCGATTTGTATATCGAGCCGAAAAAAAGGTTAGGTGAAGTGTTGGTCAGGAAAAATCTGATATCCGAGAATGATTTACGGGAGGGTTTGAGTTATCAGATGAGAGAAATCCTCCTGAATACATTTCCTGATTTTGAGGGGGAGTTCAAGTTCCAAAAGAGAGAAGAGCTGGCCGATCAGGAATTTGAGTTTAAGATCAATATCCCCCTTTTAATTGAAGATGGTGTCCGCCGTATGAAGTATAATCCTGCAATCAAGGAATTTTTTGAAAGGAAGCATCCCTTTCCCAAATCTAAAAGTTTCTTCTACCGGTTGACAGAAGAAGAAAAAGAAGTTTTAGAATCCATTAAGGGAGATGTTTCATCTGCATCAGTCCTTCGAGGATCACAGTTCCATCCTGAGAATTATTGGAAAAGTCTGTATCTTTTATTCAGTCTGGATTTGATAGATATTCCCGCAGAGGATAAAAAACTGGATTCATTTGGTCCAGAGAAAAGTACGAGTATCGGAGATACGGAAAAAAACATTGCTGACGTACTGGCTTTGAGTGAAAATCTTCATAATCTTGACTATTATCAGCTCTTGGATGTGGGGACTTCGGCTGACGAGGCCGAGATCAAAAGGAACTATTTTCGTATGGCAAGGAAATTCCATCCGGATCTCTATGAACGTGATCTTCCGCATGAAATCAAAGGCGTCATCGAGGCCGTTTTTGATCAGGTCTCCAAAGCCTATCAGACGTTACGTGACGAAAAAAAGAGAATGGTTTATGATACGCAGAAGGAAAGGCCCCCTACTGAGGATAAGAGAAATTGGGCCAAAGAGGCTGAAGTGAAATTCCGTCAGGGAAAAGCACTGTATGATAAAGGACAGTACCAGGAGGCGGTTATCTTTCTTGAAGAAGCGGTTAAATTGCAGGGGAATAAAGGACAGTTTTTTCTGCTTCTGGCCCTGACTCAATCAAAAATACCAGCCCTTCGCAGAAAAAGTGAAAAGAATTATTTGCATTCTATCCAACTCGAATCTTGGAATGCGGAAGGTTACGTGGGTTTGGGGATGTTGTATAAAAAAGAAGGGCTTCTTATTAAAGCCAAGAAGCAGTTTGAAAAAGCGATCAGCATAGATCCGGACCACAGAATCGCGCAGCGGGAAATGAATGGATTTGGAAAGAAAAAGAAAAAAACTCTGAAAGACTTTCTTTCTTTTGAACCTTTTGGAAAGAAAAAGTAACGACTATCTGAATTATTCACGAGTTGAGCATGTTTAGAAAGTCTTCCTCATCAAGAAGCGGAATTCCCAATTTTACTGCTTTTTCTTTCTTTGAACCGGCGGCTTCTCCCACCACGACATAATCTGTTTTCGAACTCACCGAGGCCACCACTCTTCCTCCGAGGCTCTCAATTTTTTCTTTTGCTCTGTCTCTGGTCAGTGCCGCAAGAGTTCCAGTTAGGACAAAACTCCTGCCTTCAAGAGCAGGCTTATGGAGGGCCCCGTGCTCCTTTTTTGCATAGAAATTTAGGCCTGCCAAATTCAGACGATCGATAAGATCCCTGTTTTCGGGCTGCTGGAAAAAAAAGACGACACTTTCTGCAACTTTAGGGCCGACGTCGTCAAGATCCATCAATGTGTCGCTAGATACCGTGAGCAAAGACTCAAGATTTCTGACATGTTTGGCCAGGATTTGAGCCGTCCTCTCACCGACGAAACGGATCCCCAGGGCAAAAATCAACCGAAACAGCTCGTTTGTTTTGGACCGTTCGATTTCACCGAGCAGGTTCTGGCTGCTTTTGGGTCCCATCCTTTCCATGTTCTCGAGATTATGAAGATGAAGAGAATAGAGATCCGGGATGGACTTCACGGCTCCTGAATCAAGGAGCTGATTGATAAGAGCCTCACCCATCCCTTCGATGTTCATCGCTCTGCGGGAGGCAAAATGAAGGAGAGATTCTTTGAGTTTTGCGGGGCAGGAGGGATTAAAACACCGGGATATTACCTCATCCTCTGATCTAAAGACGGTGGAGGCACACACAGGACATGTCTTGGGAAAAACAAATTCAACTTCTTTTCCTGTTCGCCTCTCTTTCATGACTGAGACAACCTTCGGAATGACGTCCCCACTTCGCTCGATCAAAACATGATCTCCGATGCGAATATCTTTTCTTTGGATTTCATCTTCATTGTGTAGGGTTGACCGGCTGATTGTGATTCCTGAGAGCTTCACGGGTTCAAGAACAGCCACAGGAGTCAAGGCACCGGTTCTTCCTACCTGAATGATAATGTCTTTGATTTTTGTTGTTGCCTGACGGGCCGGAAATTTATAGGAGATGGCCCACCTTGGAAATTTGGCTGTGCTTCCCAACCGCTGCTGCTGATCTTTTGAGTCCACTTTAATTACGATGCCGTCCACATCGTAACCCAGTTCGTCTCTTCTTTCGCTCCAAGTTTTGTGAAAAGAGAAAACATCATCAAGTGTGTCACACAATTGTGAAATGGGATTGATCTTAAACCCGAGCCTCTTCAACTCCATGAGGCTTTCCCATTGATTCAATCCATCCTTTCCCGTTATGTCAATCGCATAGAGAAAGAGATCAAGATTTCTCACGAAAACTTCTTTAGGATCGAGAAGACGGATGGATCCTGCGGCAGCATTCCGAGGGTTGGCGAACAGAGGTTCACCCAAAGACTGTCTGCCTTCATTGATTTGATGGAAGGAGGAGAAGGGCAGAAAAATTTCTCCTCTGATTTCGATGTCCCGTTTGTCGTCAACCACAAGCGGCAGGCTTTTGATAGTTTTGACATTGGCTGTGACGTCGTCCCCCCGGATCCCATCTCCCCGGGTGATGGCTTGTGCAAATTTGCCGCCTTTGTAAGTGATAGATATCCCCAGCCCGTCGATTTTTAATTCCATGACATACTGAATTTTTTCTTCGGGAATGATTTTTTTCAGCCTGTCCTCAAAGCTTTTTAATTCTTCAATGCTGTAACAGTTGTCCAGACTCAGCATAGGTGTTTGATGGTAAACAGAAACAAACCCATCCAGGGGCTGTTCTCCTACCCGTTGTGTTGGGGATTCCGGGATGATAAATTCGGGATGACGCCTCTCCAGTTCCTGGAGTTCCTTGACGAACATGTCGAATTCATAGTCGGAAACCTGGGGTTCATTGTCCACGTAGTATTTTTTTTCGTGGTATTCTATAGACTTTCTGAGGTGGTTGATTTTTTCTTTGACCGCTTGTCCCATGTGAGTTGTTACGTAAATATTATACTAAAAAAGAAAACATGGGGATAGAATGCTTTTTTTTAGGAGATCCGGACCCGTGACCCTCACGGGCATTCTGCCTCCATGACATACGAATGTGGATGGACACGGAGACATACGACGTCCATCCTCCTCTGCTAAAATATAAGAATTTTTAGAAAGACTTGGTTGATGGTGTTGGCAGTTTTATGAATAATCCAAGCTATTTGATACCGAGCCGTTGTTTTGTCTGATCAATCTGCTGCTGCCACTTATCTAATGAAGCGGTCTGTTCAGTCTGGAGCTTTTCTATCTCGCCTTGGATGGCATCCAGTTTTTTGAGCATGGAATCCATCTCGGTTATCTCTGCCTCTGTGAGTTCCTCTTCGTCTTTTTCGCCGAATTTCTTGTTGAAATCGTTTGTCAGATTTTCTTGTTCTTTGTCTTTGTCTCCGAGGAGTTTAACCTTACCGTTGTAGGTCTTGTCAACATTGGAAAAATAAAGGCTTTCGGCGAGACTCATGGCCTGCTTGGAGTTAGCGGCTGAAAGAAAGCTGGCATCCAGAAGATATCTGATGGCCTCATTGGCTGATGTCCCATTCTGTTGAACCTCGGCGGTCAAAATGAGACCGATGTTATAGGCGATTTCCCCGTTTTTCTGTTTTGTATAGGCCTGTTTGTAAAATGTAAGGGCTTCACTTTTTTTCCCGCCTCTGTGAAGGCATTTAGCATAGAGAGCGATCGTACCGAAATCACGTAGGGCTGTTGAAGCGACTTTTAAAGCTTTTTCGGCATCCGCATAAGATTTAGCGTTGTAGAGAGACTGTCCGATTTTGGCCAGAGTAGAGGCAATCTGTTTATTCACTAAAATGTTGTAAGAGTTAATATAGGCGGGGACTGCAGCTTTGAGATTTTTCTCTTTTTCAAAAGCTTGAGCCTGGACGTAGTGCCCGGCACCGATCATCTGGTTCCATTGGGCCGGATTTCCGGCAGCAGATCCCTTTTTTTTATTGGCCGAAGCAATTTTGATGGCTTGGGTCGAATAGTCCCTGGCTTTCGAAAGGTTGGTCCCTAATTGGATGTAGGAGGAGGCCACAGAGATTAAGATGGTGTATTTCATGTCATCATCAAAGCCACCAAAGGACAGTGCTTTTTCACCGAAGTCGATTATTTCTTGGGAAGATTTTCCCGGGACTGGAATTGTGCAAAGGTACGCATAGGCGAAGTTTTCATACTGAATACCTTTGCCAGCACAGTTGGCTACCCAGGCTTTCAGCAAATTGAACTTCTCACCAGCGCTATTGGCGGACATGGCTTTGATATAATCATCACTGCATGTATCCTGTGCAGGAAGTGAGATAGACATCACGAGAATGACCATCAAGCTCGACAAGATTGCTTTCCTCATTTCAGACCTCGTTTAAAAGATTTGTTGCATAATAGCGTCTCGTATTTGATTTGTCAATAGTCTTACTTTTTAGGATTCCAGCCCGTTTATAAATTATATAAGAATAATAACATTCTTATTATAACAAAAATCATGCCAGATTGGAATTTAGACATTCTAGGAGGGATGAGATAAAATGACGGCATGGCTCCAGCGTCTAAAGATTTTTACGCGAAGTTTTTGGAATCGGTCGGAAAACCCCTGCAAAAAGATGTATCTCTTCGTGAATTTTCACATTTCAGGATTGGGGGAACGGCCGATTATTTCTTCGAAGCAATATCTGTATCAGAGCTTTCTGCTGCCATCTGTTTGGCTCGAGACTATCAGACACCTTTTTATGTCATTGGCGGCGGTTATAACATTCTGTTTGCGGACGAGGGTTACCGTGGACTCATCTTAAAGAACTCTGTCCAGGGAATAAAAAAACTCAAGGATTCTGAAATAGAAGTTTATTCAGGAACACCTCTTCAAAAGGTTCTTCACTTCTGCATAGAAAATAGTCAAAGCGGTCTGGAGTTTATGGCCGGCATCCCCGGTACAGTTGGAGGGGCGGTCTTCGGCAATGCAGGAGCGTTTGAGCAGAATATTGGAGCGGCCTTACAAAGGGCAACCATTCTGGACTCGGAGAACAATACGGTCACGGTGGACAATGCCTATTTCACGTTTAGCTACAGGCACAGTGGACTCAAGGAAAAACACGATATTCTCATAAAGGCCTCTTTTGCCGTCAAACAGTCGAAAAAAGAAGACATCGCGAACAAAATCCAGGATATTCTGGAAAAAAGGAAGGCCAATCATCCTCCGTGGGAGACGGCCTGTGCGGGCAGTTATTTCAAAAATCCCGTTCTTCCGGATGGGGATAAGATTCCTGCGGCCAAACTTCTCGATAAGGTCGGAGCCAAAGGGCAAAGAGTCGGCGGCGCCTCCGTCTATGAACTTCATGCCAATTTTATTATCAATACGGACAATGCGTCAGCACAGGATGTTCGGGATTTAGCCTCTGAGCTTAAGCGGCGTGTTCAGGAGGAATCTGGGGTTACGTTGGAGGAGGAAGTTATCTATCTTCCAGAATTCGGAACAACTCTTTAATCTTCATTGCGGTCAATGTCTTTTCCTCTTTAGCCATTTCAAGGGCTCTGTGTGCTAGCTGTCTGTAAACGCTTTCTACACCGGGAAATTTTTTGAGAACTCCAAGGTGTGCCTTGACGGTTTGTCCATCCCCTCTGATGATCGGGCCGGTCAGTGCGGACCGGATGCTGCTCTCCTCAATGTTTCTTAAGGTACTGTCCAGCAGAGGACGTAGAATTTGAACGGCCTTCTTCTCATTTAGACCTGAGGATTTTAGGAGGGTGACGGCCGAATCAAGAAGGACTACAAAAAAATTGGAGGTTATGCTGAAGGCGGCATGGAAAATAGGTTTGTCGTCAGGCTGAATCTGTATTGAACGCCCGCCAAGGTCACGGACAATTTTCTGGCCTGTGGTGACGGCTTGTTCCTCTCCTTCCAGGCCAAAATAGATGTTTTGGAAGATGCTGGGTGTGGCATGTTTAAAAGAGAAAGATTGTATAGGATGGAGGGATGCGGTCGATGCTCCTTTTGTCCTTAGGGGTTTAAGAACCTCTGACGGAAGGAGTCCACTGCAGTGGAACACGGTTTTTTCCTGCCAGAAAATGTCGGAAGATTCCAGCTCTCGGACAATGTTCGTAATCCTGTCATCAGGAACTGTGATAAAAAGGATCTCTCCATTTTGGGCCGTATGAATGTTGTTAATAGAAGGTTCTCCATGTCCGATTATGCGGCGGCTTTCTTCCGCTTCCGTGAGTGTTGCACAGGATAGAGACTTGATGGTGTAACCGGCCTCAGACAGAGCTTTTCCTAGTGATGTGCCGACTTTTCCTGCACCGATGAGTGAAATGTTTTTCATTTTTTTTTCTTAAAAATATCCATCCAGTTGTGGACTTCAAGGGGGGAGGGGAATGTGACGTGTTTTTCGTTAGCCTTGAGTTTTTTGTGTTCCTTTAATGTCGATTTAAGCAGCTTGTTGAAGTCTTTGCAGTCCATTCTTTTTGCGCCATTCAACTTGGCAAAATCCTTGATTTCTCTGTCGGAGCTGACCACGAAGAACTGCCGTCGATCCGTCTGTTTCAAGATGATGTTCATGATGACGGCGTCGGCATTCTGGCCGATTTCGGGATAGAGCACAGAGAACTTATCCTGCGGGAAGGTGCTGTCGGTGATGTTTGAGTCAGGTGAACCGTCAAATACAAGATAGATCTTTGTGTTTTTGATTTCCTGGAAGGCCAGCAGTCTACCGATCAAGGTGTACCGGCTCTGTGGATTCCTTAGTTCGGACTGTGCAATAAATCCGATGAAGTTATTTCCATCGATGAGATACGGCATTGAATTTGATGGGGACGGCTTATTTGGAAACCGGCTCTAAAACGTGTATGTCTCTCCCGGCTTGAGGATGATGACTTCGGCCATATCGCCAACATTTTGCTTGAATTCTTCAGGATCGACTTCCACGAGAGGGAATGTTCCATAATGAATGGGGATCACTCTTTTGGTTTGAGTGAGTTCGACGGCCTTTGCCGCAGAAGCCGGACCCATAGTGTACCTGTCACCGATCGGAAGCAAGCTCAGATCAGGCTGAAAAAACTCTCCGATGAGTTTCATATCATAGGTTAATCCCGTATCCCCGGCATGATAGATATTTTTTCTATCAAGCTCGATAACGACTCCCGCCGGGTCTCCTTTTTCACAGGAATGAAGAGCCTGAACCATGTGAACGATGACTCCATTGTTTTCGACTGTGCCGCCGATGTTCATCCCCTCGGCTGTAATGCCTTCGGCCTCTGCTATACAGGCAATTTCATGGATACTGAAGAAGATGGCGCCTGTTTGTTTTGCGATTGCAAAGGCATCTCCGAGATGATCCCCGTGGTCGTGAGTAACTACGACGGCATCTGCCTCTGTTATGCTGTCGGGTGAAATCGAGGCCGCCGGATTTCCGGTGAGAAAGGGATCGATGAAAATTGTTTTTGAACCCTTGATTTTGACTGCGGAATGTCCGAGCCAAGTGATGTCCATGGATATACCTCCTTTTTAATCATCCGGGGGGCCAGGTCATCTTTCGGCCTCCAAATAGATGAAAATGTATGTGGAAGACATCTTGACCTGAGTCTTTCTCTGTGTTGAGAACTATTCTGTACCCTCGGTCTTTGATTCCCTTATCGTTGGCGATCTCTCTGGCTTTAGTGAATATACGGCCAATCACATGTTGTTTTTCTTCCGGGAGTGCGTTGAGAGAGGCGAAGTGGTCTTTGGGGATGAGAAGGATATGGATAGGGGCTTGAGGACAAGTGTCTTCAAAAGCGAGAATATCTTCGTCTTCATACACGATCCGGGCTGGGATTTCTTTTTTTATGATTTTGCAAAAAATGCAGCTGTCCATATTCGCACAAGTCCTAGTCAGTGATTCTTTCCAGGTGTGCCCCCAGGGATCTAAGTTTTTCCTCAATTTTCTCGTATCCCCTTTCCAGATGCTCGGAATCGAAGATGAGAGTTTCTCCATTGGCAATGAGGCCGGCCAGCACAAGAGAGGCAGAGGCTCTGAGATCCATGGCAATGACTTCGGCTCCCGAGAGAGGGGTGCGTCCTTTAACGATGGCCTTGTCTCCAAAAACTTCGATATTGGCTCCAAGGCGAAGCAGTTCATTAACATGGGAGAACCGTCTGTCAAAAATTGTTTCCGTGATGATGGATGTACCCTCGGCCTGGGTCATGAGAATTGAAAACTGAGCCTGCATGTCCGTGGGAAATCCCGGGTAGGAAGATGTTGTGATATCTTGAGGTTTGAGGTTGGGCGTTCCTTTAATCCGGAGGGAATGGTTATTGATGGATTCTATGGAGACTCCGGAGAATTTTAACTTTTCGATCAGGGTTTCGAGATGGCCGGGATGTGTATGAGTGAGAACGATGTCTCCCTGGGTGAGTGCGCAGGCGATGAGATAAGTTCCGGCTTCGATCCTGTCGGGGATGATTTCATGTATGGCACCCCCAAGCTGGTCCACACCTTTGATCCTGATGGTTTCCTCGCCTATGCCATCAATTTTTGCACCCATTTTTACGAGAAGCTCACAGAGATTGGCCACCTCGGGCTCCAGAGCACAATTTTTTAGAATAGTTTCTCCCTTTGCAAGAGAAGCGGCCATCACAAGATTTTCGGCGCCCCCGACGGTCTTTTTTTCGAAAATGATTTCTGTTCCCTGGAGTGATTTGGCTTCAGCTCGGATATATCCGTGTTCCAGGGTGATGTCTGCTCCCAGTTTTTCCAGCCCGTGAATGTGAAGGTCTGTAGGGCGGGGTCCGATGGCGCATCCTCCCGGGAGAGAAACAATGGCTTTTCCATGACGAGCCAGGAGTGGGCCGAGAACCAGAATAGATGCTCTCATGGCACGGACCAGCTCATAGGAGGCTTCATCGGATTGGATTTTGGGGACCTGAATCGATAGAGAATTCTCGTTGAGGTGATAATTTGCACCGAGCTCTTTGACCAGAGTGAGGATGGTAAAAACGTCTTTAACGAGCGGAATGTTTTCCAGTGCAACCTTTTCTTCTGTCAGAAGCGACGCGGCGATGGCCGGCAGAACGGCATTTTTGGCTCCGCTTATCCGGATTTCACCTTTTAGCCGCAGGTTCTGGTTCCCAAGGATTCGTATCTTTTCCACTGCCCTCATTCTAGACCATTACCCCTCAAAATTCAATTCACAATCCTTAGAGAGAATTGAGTGCCTGGTCGAGATCGGCGATGATGTCTGCCGAATCTTCGCCTCCCACACACAGGCGGATGAGCTGTGGCGGGATATCGGCCATTTTCCGGGCCTCTTCTCCCTGCTGTTGGTGAGTGGAAATGGCAGGGATGGTGGCAACACTTTTGATCCGGCCCAGATCTGTGGCCCGAAAAATAAGTTTGAAATTGTCAAAGACTTTGCGTGCATTTTCAGGAGGGCCTTCCACACGAAAACTCATCAAGTGTCCATAGCGGTTTGCGGCCGTGCCGGATTCATCCTCTGAATCGACCAGTTTCATGTAGTCTTTTGCTAGATTATGGAGAGGAAAATCCGGCAGCCCGAGATAATCGACCTGGTAGACCCGGGGATGTGTATCGAGGAATTCAGAGACCTTCTGGCAGTTCAAGCTGACCAGATCCATTTTCGAACGGAGTGTGCGCAGATCATTAAGAGCAAAGATGGCATTGACGGGAGAAGCGGCCGGACCCGTGTCTCTATAGGGAAGGAATTTGACATATTCCGCAAAACTTTCCTTAAAGAGCGGGCTTTCATTTTTAATCTTTGTGACAATCGGCTTCCGGCTGATGAGGGCTCCACCAACAGCCAATCCTCCGGAAGTGATGGATTTTGTCAGAGAATGAACGACAATGTCGGCTCCATAGGTGATGGGACGCATAAGAGCGGGTGTTGCGCATGTGGCGTCGATAATAAAAGGAATTTCGAAGGAGTGTGCCAGGTCCACAAGGGCTTTAATATCGCAAAAGGACTGCTGGGGATTACTGGGGGCCTCCACATAGACAAATCGTGTGTTGTCATCGATTTTAGCTTTCCATTCTTCGATGTTTTGGGGGTGTTCCACCCAGCGGACATCGATTCCCTGCTCTTGAGCCTTTCTGATTGAAAACAGCTGGTATGTGCCTCCATAGAGCTGGACGGAAGAGACAAAATTGATTTTTTCCTCCCTGTCGCCTTGTTTGACGAGGAATGGATCTATGGCGGCCATGGTGGCGGACATCCCCGAAGACGTGACCAGACAGGAGGTCTCATAATCGGTCTGGTAACCTTCGAGAAGGGCCAACATCCATTCCAGATAATATGTTGTGGGATTGGCAATCCGTGTGTAACACCAAGTGGGGATGAGATAGGCCAGGGCTGCTTCCAGTTCATCTGCGTCACGATAGGCCTGGGCGGAGGAGAGGTAAAGAGGTTCGATCACCGCGCCCTGGTTTTGGTTGAGAGCCTCCTCCACTGAGTAGAGGCCGTGGACGGCGAGCGTGTCAAATTTGTATTTTTTAATGCGGGCCAGAATTTCTTTTCTCTGGGCGAGAAGTTTTTCTCCCTCTTTGACATATTTTAAAACTCCCGGGCTGTACTGCACGTCATCAGTCATTATTCCTCCGTGATATGATTACAGATATTTATTTATCACATTCCTCAGTCTTTGAATACCCTGGACAACCTGTTTTTTAGATGGGAATGAAAAATTCAGCCGCATCGTGTTGAACTGTTCATATCCCTTGGGAAAACAAAGTTCTCCGGGCACAAACGCGACTTTTTCTTTTATGGCGGTGTGGAAGAGTTCCATGGTGTTTATATGCTTGGGGACTGTCATCCATAGAAACAGGCCTCCCTCTGGGACTGTCCAGTGGACCTCCTTCAAGCCCGAAAAAACCTCATTCAAAGTTTCGAGAAAAAAATCGAGTTTTTCTGAATAAAAATCCCTGGCTTTTCTGAAGTGTTTGTCCAGATCGTATTCACAAAGAAAAGCCGTGCAGATGTCCTGGTTGAGCTTGGGTGTGTTAAGGATGTTTGCGCCCTTGATGAAGGAAAACTTTTTGATGACTTCCGGAGGCCCGATATTGAATCCAACCCTTAATCCGGGAGTGAATATTTTAGAAAAAGTGTAAATACCGATAACATTCCCCCGATTTTCATCGAGAGAGTAAAGGGAGGGGATATCTCGGCCTCTATACCGGAGTTCCCTGTAGGGGCTGTCTTCAACGATCGGGATTTTAAACTCTTCCCCCAAAGTGAGGAGGGCTTTTCTTCTTTCCAGGCTCATCGTGATGCCCGAAGGATTTTGGAAATCGGGAACAACATAGATAAATTTAGAAGTTATTCCTTTCTGTAAAAGATCACTGATCCCGGCTCTCATTCCATCAATGTCCGATCCGTCTTCCTGTATATCTTTGGCAAGGTATTGGGGAGCTTCCATTTCGAAGGCGGCCAAGGCGCCTCCAAAAGTGGGAAGGTCACAGACAATAGTGTCCCCGGGTTCCAGAAACAAGCGGCCGACGAGATCCAAACCATGCTGGCCGGATGTCGTGATCATGATGTTTTCCGGAGTTATAAAGACATGGTCTCTTTTGAGATAGTCGATCACGGCCAGCATCAGATCCTTTTCTCCGTGAACAGGCGAGTACTGTAGCACCTGAGCAGAGTTGTTATCAAGTATCCTCTGCAGAGTGTTCCGGACAAGCTCGACAGGGAATAGCTCTGCGCTGGGCATGCCGGCCGCAAAGGAGATGATCTCCGGATCATCCATGTATTTGAACATCTTGCCGATGTTGTACCCTTCGAAGGGCCGCATGATCTCTGTGAAGAGGTGTTCCATGGTTTCAGTTCTTTTTTATTTTGTAGCGGTCGTTCGTGTCAAACATATCGATCACATAGACGCGGGTCAGAAACTTTGCCGAATGTTCGACGCCTTCCGGGATAAAATACCAGTCTCCTTTCTGGTAGATCTTTGTTTCTCCTGCGATAGTGAATTCCATTTTTCCATCAAGAACGAGTCCCCATTGGGCGCAGTGCGAGTGCGGGGGGATTTCTCCGATGGGCTGAAGATCAAAAAACACTACCTGCTTCCCCTGGCTCTGGAGGAGCCAGCCCCTGATGCCTTCGATCGGGATGTCGATTTCGGGAAGCCCCCTGATCATTTCTGGATAAGGGGTTCCATCCCATTTGTTCATGGTGTCGTTCATACTGTCCTCCTTTTAATATAGAGCCTTGATGAACCCGCCGTCTATCTGGAGAGCCGTGCCTGTGATGTATCCGGCTTGTTTTGATGCCAAAAAAGCGACGGTGGCTCCAAATTCTTCGGGATTGGCAAACCGTCCTGCAGGAATCATTTGTTCTATTTTTTTATAGAAGTCCTGGACGGTTCCCTTTTGACTTTTTTCAAAGGCCGAAGCGAGCTCCTCTATTCGTTCCGTTTTTGTGTAACCCGGGCAGACACAGTTGACGGTCACCCCAAAGGGAGCCATCTGGTTCGAGAGTGATTTTGAAAATCCCAGCACTCCGGCGCGTGCCGTGTTGGACAGAACCAGGGAGTCGATGGGCTGTTTTCCGGATATCGATGCGATGTTGATGATACGTCCCCACAAGTTGGCTTTCATCGAAGGGAGAACGGCATAGCAGAAGTTAATTGTAGTCAAAAGGTTAAGTTTCAGAGCATCCAAATAGTCATCCGGAGAAAAATCGTCGATCTGACCGGAAGGAGGCCCCCCGGCGTTTGTGACTAGAATATCTATTCTTCCAAACACTGAGATAATCTCTTGGATCATGTTGTGCACTTGATCTTTTTCTGTAACATCGGTGACCCACGCCCGCACCTCATGGCCTGTTTTGGCCTGCAGCTCTTCACGCGTCTTGACCAATTGCTTTTTGCTGCGGGCACAGATGTTGACTTTTGCCCCTTCTTTGGACAATTCGAGTGCAGCGGCTTTCCCCAAACCACGACTTGATGCGGCCACAAATGCGACCTTGTCTTTAAGTCCAAAATCCATTGTTTTCTCCTGCTTTAGTTGAAATGAAAATCAGTCTTTATGAGAAATGCGGGCAAATTCTGTTTTATGACCCCTCGCTAAAATCTCCTTAGCATCTTTGTCACATCGCAGACATTTATGATAGATCACGTCGCCTAAAAGAGTCCCTTTTTCCCGCCTTTCCTCGTCTGTGAGGAAATAGGCGTTCATGGTATCGTAGGGGCGTGCTTCTCCATCACTTTCGTATTTGATCGTCAAGTCGCAGCCCGCGTCGAGAACCTCGAAGGCATTTTCCGTCCAGTTAAAATCGGCCATGCCCAGGTCGGGATTGATCCTCAGATGGGCGGCCAGATATATTTTAGGCAGTCCGGATTCCTCGAGCTCCCGAATGCACTGGATGAAGTTTTCGGCAGTAGAGGCATTGCCGATATTGATCTCATAGATGGGTGTCGTCCCGTCATCCCGGAGGTATTCTTTAAAGATATTCATGAGCATTCTGAGTTGGATGACATTTTGTGTGGACAGCAGCATGGAAATTTTAAAGGACAGATTGGGAATTTCTCGGGCATAGTAACACGCGGCGACGATGGTTGACCAGCTGGGATTAAGGTAAAAATTCCCTCCGGTCTCCAGAGCCGCACGTGTGATACCGTCGAGGTATACAAGATGGTTGTTGTTGCCGACTTCGACTCCGCCGAGGTTGCCAAAAGCCGTGCCCATATTTTTAAGTAAAATCTGGCTTAATCCGTTTCCCATGTCCCGCCTCTCGAATGTTTCACCTGTGACTTTTTCGATCCGAGCGAATCTCTCTTCCGGCAGCGGCGTACCCAGAAGGTTTGTGGAACAAAATTTACTGGCACCCAGAATGTTTTCCGCCATTGTCAGGGTGGCGAGGAGGTCGCCGCTGTAGACATAGTCATCTGTCAGTCCTACGACAGAAATCATTTCTGTGGGGAAAAACATGGTCCCGTTGTCTTTAGTCAATCGTACGGATTCTGAAGTGGGTATAGCCCCCTGAAAACCGGAGACTTGAGTTTTGCAGGTCCCTTTTTTGGTCACAGAGATATTATTTATTTTGATGTGATCTTCAACTTTGGGAAAGTGTTTCACATGCTGCTCGGCCATGTCCAGCATCTCTCCATAGTCCAAATCCTGGGCTTTCTTTTTTCTTTGTGCAAAGCCCCGCATGTCCTCGATTTTTTCCTGGATGGCTTTGGCCCCTCCGTATGAATCGAGAAGGGCATCCATGGCTTTGAGATCCCTATCCGACAGAAGTTTATAATGCATAGTGTCCCCCGGGTTTTGTATGTAGAGATGTGTGTACTCCCATTTTAAGATTTTCATTTTACTTAAATAAAATCCCACTGACAAGAAAAAAGCGCTCTTGCTAATTTTTTGGGGTCTCGGTAGACTAATATAAAGAGATTCAAAAACTAAGCTGAGGAGGTTCGCTATGAAATTGTTATTTATAGGGTTTGGAACGGTTGGCCAGGGATTGGCCGAATTGATCTTGGAAAAAGAAGCCCAACTCTTAAAGGATTTTGGGTTTAAGTATTCGGTTGTGGGAATTTCTGATGAGCTCAAAGGGAGTCTTCTCAAAAAAGATGGTCTTGACCTACGGCAGGCTCTAGAGAAAACAAAAGCCGGGGAAAAAATATCGGACGATTCCGCTGATTCATTTGATGGCGATGCACTGGAAATGATCCGTCAGGCCAATGCCGATGTGATGCTGGAAGCGACCTATACGGATATAAGGACGGGTGAGCCCGCCGTCTCCCATGTCCGGAAGGCGTTGGAACAGGGGCAGCATGTTGTGACCACAAATAAAGGACCCGTCGCTCTTTTCTACAAAGATCTTGCCGAACTTGCACAAAAGAAGAAGAAAAAATTCCTTTTTGAGGGGACCGTAATGAGCGGCACTCCTGTTCTCAATTTTATCCGGGAAACCCTTGCCGGAAGTGAAGTGCAGGAAATCAAAGGGATCCTCAATGGAACGACAAACTATATCTTAACGCGGATGGAAGAAGGCCTGTCTTATGAAGAGGCCCTAAACAAAGCACAGGAGCTTGGGTATGCCGAAGCCTTACCTGATGCGGATGTTCTCGGCTGGGATGCGTTGGCAAAAGTCACCATTTTGGCCAAGGTTGTGTTCGGAGCAAAAGGCCAGCCATTTGATTATCCCTGCGAGGGTATCACCGGAATAACGGCCAGCGCCATCGCTGATGCACGAAACAGAGGAAAACGGTTTAAGCTCATCGGCAAGGTGTGGAGAGAAGGGAATTATGTGAAAGCATCAGTGGGACCGGAAGAAATCGATCTCGTGCATCCTCTGGCAGGAGTCATGGGGGCCACCAATGCTCTGACTGTTTCGACAGATACCCTCGGAGACGTCACCGTTGTCGGTCCCGGAGCAGGAAAGAAAGAAACGGGATTTTCGATGCTGATAGATTTGATTGCGATAGGAAAAGAGGGGTGAAAAAATTTCACCCCTCTTTTTTTTTGCGAAAAACGAGTCGTATCTCTTAAGATACTACTAAACTTGCGATTGAATCCATTCAGTCGTGACACTTTTCGGACGTTCGAGGGCCAGACCGATGGCTCTATCCCAGATCAGTGACGAGAGAACTCCGATGGCTCGAGACGCACCGAAGAAAACGGTGTAGAAATCATATTCGGTGACTCCATAGTGGAGAAGGAGACATCCGGAGTGGGCATCGACATTCGGCCAGGGATTCTTTGCCTTTCCTTGCTCTCTGAGAATATCGGGAGCTACTTCATAGATGGCGCTGACGACCTTGAAAATCTCATCGTCGGGAAGATGTTTGAGGGCGAAGTCGCGCTGAGCGGCGTATCTGGGATCGGTCTGCCTGAGAACGGCATGTCCGTAACCGGGAATGACTTTTCCGGAGTTTAATGTCTTCCACAGATATGTGACCAGTTCGTCTTTGGTGGGGACGCCGCCGAGATCATCTTTGACTTCCATGATCCAGCGAAGGACTTCCTGATTGGCGAGACCGTGAAGAGGTCCGGCCAGGCCGTTCATGCCGGCCGCCAGAGAATAGTAGGCGTCGGACAGTGCAGAGCCGACAAGGTGAGTCGTGTGTGCCGACACATTGCCGCCTTCATGGTCGCTGTGAATGACGAGATAAAGCCGCATGAGCTCCTTGAACGCCTCATCTTTGACGCCGATCATATGAGCGAAATTTCCTCCCCAGTCCAGGGTTGGATCGGCAGGAATATGCTCATCGTTTTTGTAGGATCTGCGGTAGATGTAAGAGGCCAGGTTCGGGAGCTTTGCCAGAAGATTCATGACATCTTCGTACATGGGATCCCAGTAATCCATCTTGCTCATACCTTCTCTGTACTGCTTGGCGAAAACAGAGTCTTTCTGGAGAGTGAGAATGCCGAGAGAAAACTGGGTCATGGGGTGGGTATCCTTTGGAATAGCCTTGAGAACATCGATGAGGTAATCGGGAAGTGTGCTCCGTTCGCGCCACTCGTTTGTGACTTCTTTGACTTCGTCCTCGTTGGGTAGTTCGCCGGTCAGAAGAAGATAAAAGATTCCCTCGGGGAGGGGTTCTTCGCCGCCGGGAGCTTTGGGTAATTTTTCTCGTAGTTCGGGAATGTTGAATCCGCGAAAACGGATTCCCTCATTAGGATCGAGAGCGGACGTTTCAGTAACCATACATTTGATTGCACGCATGCCGCCGTACGCTTGAGCGATTGTGACTTCTGAAATTTTTTGGTCACCGTGCTCTTTGAGAAGCGTTTTGACGGAGGCTCGCATGGGCTCAATCTTAGATCGGAATTTTTCTTTTAATGAAGACATCGAAAAACCTCCTATAACATAAAATTATTATGAACTTATTAGGGGTAGTAATAAAAAACTATATCACCGTATACTGAACGTGTCAATAAAAATTCATTAAGTATTTGAAGGATTATTTTTGCTTCATAAATGGTTTGTTATTTTTGTTTTTTAGACTTCAGATTTGTTGGGCTCAGCCACATTGAAGACTGAAATAAATTTGAATTTATTCTTAAAGAAAAGACAATTTGACTTTTGAGTTTTGAAGATGTTTGTTATTATATAATATGAATGAAGGTATCAGAGTTTTTATGCATCATTCAGGTTAGGAGGAAATAATGGAAGGTTTATGGATAATTCTCATTATTCTTGCAGTGGTGGCCGTTTTTGTTGTCGGGATATACAACGGACTGGTCCAGCTCAGGAACCGGTGTGATAATTCCTGGGCTCAGGTGGATGTGCAGCTGCGGCGGAGATACGATCTCATCCCCAATCTCGTTGAGACAGTCAAAGGATACGCACAACATGAAAAGGAGACATTCCAGAAAGTCACGGAAGCGCGTGCCCAGGCCCTTAATGCCGGCACTGTTCAAGATCAAGGGCAGGCTGAGAACATGCTGACCGGGGCTCTGAAGTCACTCTTTGCCATATCGGAAAACTATCCGGAGCTTAAAGCGAATCAGAATTTTATGATGCTCCAAGAAGAACTGGCCGGAACAGAATCTAAAATCGCCTATGCCCGCCAGTTCTACAATGATACGACCATGAAGTTCAACACAAAACAGCAGGTCTTTCCATCCAATATCATTGCCAACATGTTTAATTTCCAGGAAAAAGAATACTTCGAGATCGAAGAGCCCGAAGCCAAAGAACCGGTCAAGGTGAAGTTTTAATTTTATTCAGTCCTGGACAAAAAGCGGGATGATTCATGTATGAACAAATATCTTCCAATAAAAGAAAATCCGTCTTCCTGATATTTTTCTTTCTTGTATTGATTTTTGTGCTGAGCTGGTTTTTTGCTCAGCTTTTTGAATTTGGCCGTTATGCCTATATCCTTGCTATTGTCATTGCGGTGGCCATGACGTTTGGAAGCTATTTTGCCAGCGACAAACTCGTTCTGGCTGTGAGTAAGGCCAAGCCGGTGTCCCAGCAGGATTATCCGTATCTCTATAATGTTGTCGAAGGATTGGCTCTTGCTGCCGGGCTTCCAAAACCCCGGTGCTACATCATAGACGATACCGCTCCCAATGCGTTTGCTTCGGGGCGCAATCCCAAAAATGCGATTGTTGTCGTTACCAAGGGGCTTCTCGAAAAGCTGAATCGTGTGGAACTCGAGGGAGTGATCGCACACGAGATGTCCCATATCAAAAACTATGACATCCTCGTTCAAACCCTGGCCGTTGTGATGGTGGGAGTGGTCGTACTTCTCAGCGATTGGATCCTCCGGAGTTTTTTATGGGGGAGCCGGGGAAGGAGACGGAGCAGCAGCAGGAATAGAGGAGGAGACATCGGGTCCATTATTGCTATTGTCGGTGTAGCTCTGGCGATATTTTCTCCCTTTATCGCCCAGCTTCTGCGGTTTTCCGTCTCGCGGAAGCGGGAATTTCTGGCCGATGCCAGCGGTGCCCTTCTGACTCGATACCCCCCGGGACTGGCCTCGGCTCTCAAAAAACTCGATGCGGACCGAGAGCCTTTAGAAGTTGCCAATAAAGCCACTGCACATCTCTACATCGTCAATCCTTTAAAGGACCTCAAAGGCAAGACCAACAAAATGTTTTCCACCCACCCCCCCATCGAGGAACGCATCTCTTCCCTCGAAAACATGTAAATATAAATTGGGGACAGTCCCCAATAAAAAAAAGTTGAAATGGAGGGGGGGATAATTTATAATGACATCCCCTGGTGGGGTCGTAGTTCAGTCGGTTAGAACGCCGGCCTGTCACGCCGGAGGTCGCGAGTTCGAGTCTCGTCGGCCCCGCCA
>SDBS01000709.1_pt1 | contig 33098 bp, 47 predicted proteins | sample 2277091 | NCBI WGS metagenome assembly SDBS01 (sample SAMN10404972, study PRJNA504765) | marine sediment metagenome | isolation source: marine sediment core GS10_PC15, 163 cmbsf | place: Arctic Ocean: Southern Knipovich Ridge | collected 2010 | reverse complement strand
AACTATATAAATCGGTTAACAACTATATAAATCGGTTAACAACTATATAAATCGGTTAACAACTATATAAATCGGTTAACAACTATATAAATCGGTTAACAACTATATAAATCGGTTAACAACCGTTGTAGTAGGCAACCAACTAACTAAGTAGTAACTGTACTAATAACCGAATTTTATAGTAGAAAACCGCAAAAGTTAATACATAAGGACCTGAAAGCCGCTTCTAAAGCGTAGGGCCCCCGAGAATTCCGGTAGTTTTTTTCACTGTCTATAAGCGGTTTTTTACAAATAAAACTGGTTTTAAAATCAGTCGCGCGTATATGCATGTACAGTTTTAAGTTTCTTATAAACTATTTAAAAAATAGTTATGTTCTAATACAATAATAAACAGCTTTATATAAAAAGAAGGTGAAAGAAAAGAGAATATAAAAAAAATTTTTCCTAGTAGGAAAAATTATTATATTTTTTTTTAATGGTATAACTAAAAGAAGATTTATAAAATAGAAATAAAAAATACCCCAGTATTTTTTATTTCTATTTTATAAAGGGGTTTTACATAGAATTAATTTTTTTGATATTACCGTTTTATTGTAAGCATGTCCTTGCATCCGTGATTATGTGATATTGATGCTTCGTTTATATGGAGTATCTAATTGATATAAACGAGGGCGAAGGTAAAAAATACCGGGGATTTTTTTTATATTGTCTATAAGCGGTTTTTACATATAGAATTGATTTTCTTGATATTTTACTATCGCTTGCCTATGGCCGTGGTTTTTTAAAAACCACCTCTTATCGGTTGCTATCCTTTTAGTATTTTTTTATTGACTTTATTTATAATGCTTGATTTAGTCCATTCTTCTAATATATCATAATTTATTATTTTTATTTATTAAATGTTGTGTAATTTTTTATTTTTTATAGTTCCTTGGGATTTTGGAAAATTTATTCTGAAGTTGGCTTCATTAGTAAGGGCATATTCTGCAAGTATTAAATTGTTCCATATTCCTGTGTTTGTTTTGTTTATTTGTTTTATTAAACCCATTCTGACGAGAGAGATTAGAGCTTTTTTTTGGTTTTCAGTTATAGATTTAGGGCATCTAGGATGATTGTGTGATTTTGATAATTTGAGTTTGAGTTCTATTTGGTCATCTTCTATGATAGTTCCTGTTAAATCGTTCCATCCTTTACGTGATTTTTTCGGGTGACATATGATAATAGTTCCTGTTTTGTGAATAGCTGTTATAATATCCATCATTATTGGATTTTTTTTAAACATTTTAATTGCTAATTTAGTTTGATGTTTCTGATTTCTCGTGTGTTTGTGTTTTTTAAAATATTGATCTTTTTTCTTTTGTCGATCTTGTTTGTTATTTTTCATATTTATGTTGTTCTTTATGTTTGTGTTTGTGACTGTTTTTTATTAATCTGATATATATATAATAAACTAAATTTAAATGTCAGAGAGCGCGTCTATTATGTATTAGACATGTTCTTTGTCTTGTCTATTAATGTATCTTTTTCTGTTTTGAAAAAAGCATTCCCAATCTTCTTCATGAATATGATTTTTCATTTGGTTATTAGTATGATTTATATTAATTGATTGTATTATTTTTTGTATCGTATTCATTGATATTTTTGAAATCCAGTTTTTATATTTAGTAGATTCATTTTCCATCATTAGAGCAAGATTTGGTTTCGGGACTTTTTGAGATCTATTTTTATTAATTTTGAGTAGATAATCTTTTTCTAATGTTGACATTTGTTGCCATATGTGATCAGGTATTTTGAGACTATTTTTTTTATTTATTTGCTCTTTTATGTCAATAATCATTCTAATAATATCGGATACTTTAAATGATAGTGATTTGTAATATTTTGAAATATCGCGTTCATGGCTTTCCTAATTCTACAGAAATTAGAGAATTATTATGTTTAAGTTTTTCAAGAACTTTTCTTTGAATTTGGTTTAAATTTATCATTATTAATCGTCTTGTATTCGTTGCTGTATTCGATTTTTTATTTTCAACCATTCTTTTGAGTTTTCATTTTTTTCTCTCATTAAATATTCTTGTGTTAAAGCTGGAAGTTTTTTCCATTCTTTCCAAGATATGTCAATCTTTTTTAAATCATTTCTATTATTTAAGTGAATATTATGAATTGACAATAATATTTGTTTGAATAATAGAGTTTTTTTTACTTTCCAGCAATTGTACCTATTATTGTTATAATTAGTCGCTTTACTTGTTATTTGTAAGATTCCATATTTAAGCATTATTCCAATAGAGGCTTTATTAACTTTAATTAATTGGTTCCAGCAGCAGTTGCATGATTTTTGTCTTTCGACTTTTTTAACTTTAATATCAATTTGTTGCGGTAAATATTCTTTTTTAGATATTATTCTAATATTTTCATTTTTTAAAGCGGATACATCTTTAAATATGTTTTTATAATTACAATAAATAAGTATTTTTCCTAATAACGTTATTTCCCAGTGTTTAATTTGTGAGCTTTTTATTATACTTTCTTTTATTATTCCATTTTTTATCCAAGAAGTTAAAGCTTTTTGTGAGATATTTTTTATTATATAATCGTTATTAAATATACCAATTTTATTTTTATCATTAATATCAATATATTTTTTAATATAACCAGAAGATAAACTTGTCAATAATCTTTTTTGATGGTTAGAAATCATGCTGTTTCTCTCTCCTTGTTGCTTCTTAATAAATATTCTTGTATTAGCTTAGGAAACATTATCCATTCTGCTATCGTCATTTTCATTTTGGAAAGAACATTTACGTCAATATATTCATGTAGTTTATAAGAACGTAATAATTTTAGCGTTTCATTTGAAAGATTAAGCATCGAGAAAAAATGATTACTCAACTTTCCATTATATGATCTTTCTTCTGCGATATTTAATCGATTTAATTTTAGGATTTTTTCTTTTATTAATTGTTTTAATGTTTCTCTTTTGATTTTTTCAAATCTAATCCATTGTCCAGCTTCAATTTGTTGCTCTACTTCAAAACATTCACTAAAAACTCCGTCAATGTTTTTTGCTTTTTTTCGATAAAGAATAATTAAATCTCCTTTTGATATTATATTTAATTGGACAATTAATTTTTTAATATCAAAATCTAACACAATTTTTATTATAGAAGTTTTTAATTTATAACTCCCATAACATTCATGTTGTTCTATAATTCCAAATTTAATCCATTTATTTAAAATGAATGGAGATATCACTAGTACTTCTTTATAATTTAATCTATCATTAGAAACGTATAATGCATATGTTGATTTATTTTTAATGGATTTTTTTATATAACTATATTTGCCATTACTTTTGTCTTTTATTTTTTTAAGTAATTTTTTTTGATACTTCGTCATTATTATTATCTTCGTCTCTTGAGATATATTATTGCATTAATGCAGGCTTTGCTTTAAATTATTTTTAAGTTATTGTCTGAAAATTTGATTGAATTATTATTCATTATTCATTATTCATTATTCATTATTCATTATTCTAAAGTATTTTATAAGAATTTAATTAATTATAGGCTTTAATATGCGCTCGCTTTTTCTTCTTACAATATATTCGCGCATTAAAATGGACATATCAAACCATTCTTTAATAGACATATCGAATTTTTTTTCTAATTTAGGTCTGATTATTTCTTTGAATTTTTTTCTTGCTTGTTTAGTTAATTTATATTGGTTGGCTTCTTTTCTCCAATCATATTTATATTCATATTCAATTATACTAATATCAGTAAGTTTAGTTATTACTTCGTCTTTTATTAAAATTTTATTTTCATTATATATTTTTGAAATGTAATATTTATTTTCAGAATTTTGATTGATTCTGAGAGAGTACATGTACATATGTTTTAGTAATTTTACTTCGAATTCTGTTAATTTGTTTGATTTTTTAATTGATGATTCAATCATATGTTGAATATGTTTATCTGGTTTAAAGATCGTATGTTTTCCATCTGGATCGCAATATTTTCCTATAGTCTTCATATAAGGTAATAAGTCATTAATAACTTCGAAATCTATTTTATAAGATTTTATTTTAAAGAATCCAAAGTTATTATTATTTGTTTTATGACATATTAGAAGTTGATTATTTTCTTTGCTTTCTATAACAGATAAAATAACTTTAGTATTATTTTCTTTCATCATTTCATTAATAAATCTCAATTCTCTGTGTTTTAATGAAATGTTTAGATTATTTATAATTATTTTATTTTTTTCAAATGTCATTATTTCTTCTCGCTAAGTACTCTTTCATTAAATTAGAGAATTCTATAAAATCATGAAAAGGTATTTTAGATTTTTTTATTAGATCTTTATATTTTGTTTTTATTATTTTTTCTGCTAAAGTAGAAGCAGAATAAGTGAAGAAATTATTTATTAGCATCTCTTCTTTTATTAATCCTTTCTTTTTCAGTGAATTAAAAGTTGAAGATCTTATGCGAATACCATTTGTTAAGTATTTTGATAAATAGATTTCTTCTTTTTCCAATTCATCTTCTAGCCAGCCTTTTAATACAACTCCTCCAGCGAGGAGTTGTTCCAATATTTTTAATTGATATTTTGAAGGATTTTTATTTTTTTTCATTTTGTTGTATTTTTATTTCATCGGTATATTTTATAATCTCTTTTAATCTTTCTTTTATATCATGAAAAATTTTACATTTTGTTTCTGTTATATTTTCAAACTCTTTTATTTTAAAACTACTTAATTCTTTAATTTGATTGAGTATAATTTGCGATTGGTTTCTAATTTGTTCTAATTTATCTTTTTGTGTTAACGACATTTTATTATGTTCTCCTATAAATTGTATTAATAATTTATTTTTTCATTAAAACTTCTAGCAAGTTTTTTACTACAGGTAAAAAAGCCGCAATAGCAGGGGTTCCTCCAGCCATTGTTGTTCCAGCTGCAATAACGGCAGTAGCTATTCCTTTGATCAAAGCTTGATTTGCAGCTTTCGTTGCTTCAACTTCTGTATTATGTTCTTTAACTGCATTATTAACATTGTCTTCGGTAACTGTCGGATCTGATACTTTAATTGGAATAGAAATATCTATTCCTTCAGCGAGTTCTTCACTTATTTCATCAATATCTTTTGCTTCTATTACTCCAAAGGCTGTGTCTAATAAACGTTGATTATATGTAGATGAGTTTTCTCCATCTATAGGTCCTTGCATAATTGTTTCAATAAATAATTCTCGTTTTGTAATTGGCATTATTGCCCTCCTTCATTTACTGTCGACAAATCAGTATGTTTTTCATCAAGCTTAGGAATTAAAATCCCTAATTCTTTAGGTGTGTATTTTGTTTCTATTTCTTGAAATAGAGTTTCTAATGATGCATCTAAACCGCTTTCTACAATTTGATCAATTAAATCATCATGTATTGTTATTTCTTTATCAGCCATTTCATTTATTACATTTATAGCTTTAGCTCCAACTTTAATCTTATAAACCATCATATATAATCTTTCTGTTTCTGTCAAAAGTTGTTCTTTAATTCTGTATTCGCCTCTAACATAATCAGCTCCAGCTTTTGCTGATTTAACTGTTAATAAGCTTAAATCGTTCCCATATCTATATCTAATAGAGTTTATTAGATTTTGATATTTTTGAGAATGTTTTTCAAAAGCTTGATTAGCTTTTTCTGACATGGTAAATTCAATTAGTTGTTGAACTTCGCTTGCTGTAATTTTAAGTTGTTCTTCTGTTTCTACTGCTAGCTTAGTTCTTATTATGACGGCTTTTTTGCTCGTCATACATCCTGCTAAAAACAATAAAGAAAACACAAAGCAAAGTAGCCATGATGTTTTTCTCATTATTGTCCTCCTTTGTTATAAAATCTTATAATTTATTACTTAATGTAATATATATTTTTAATATGAAATTGTTTCGTAAGTTTTTAAAAAAATATAAGTGGTATTTGTTTATTGGACTCCCTAAAGAGGGAGAGACTAAAACTGTGATTAATTTTAAAGAAGAAGGGTGGTTAGAGCGTGGTCAATATTTTGAAGCTATTTTTATTGATAATAAAACATATAAAATAGGTCTTTCTGGAAATTCTGGATGGAATAGAGGAGACATTGTCTCTATTGATAAAGATGATTTATTAAAAGAATATAGTTCTGAAAAAGAAGCCATGAAATATTCAGAAACATCTTTTGATGGATGGGATGATCCTGAAGGAGAAAGCTTTGGAGATGGAAATTACGATAGATTAGCGGATATGGGAATAGTACACAAATGAATTTTAAAGAATATTGCGAATATAACAAAGAAAAAGACCAAGAATTAAAGAATATTAAAAAGCATATTATTAATTATATTTCAAGATTTGTTAATGAACAAGTAATTTCTGTTGGAAATCCAGATATAGTTTCACTTAAAGATATTGATATTAAATTAGATTGTTGTAGACAAAACAAACTAATTCATGTAGAAATATTGTTAGAACGCAATATTCATAAAAGCTTAATTAATCCAAAATATTTCAAACCAGATAACGTTAAAAATTATTTAAGAGAATTTGAGATTAATATTAAAGAAGTTATTTCGTCAATTAGAAAAAATCATGCTTCTTCTTCGCCTTCGTTATAATCTTCTTCTTCATATTCAAAAGGATTTTCATGTTGTTTTTGGATATATTGAAATACTTCTTTTCTATATTCTTCAATTAAATTATTTCTTTCTATTGATGCAACTTTAGATTGTAAATATCTCTTTTGGGTTTCAATTATTTGCTGCTGTTTAAACTGGATATTTTTTTCATCATTTAACGCTTTAACTTTTCGTTCTTTTAATAATTGTTTTGTGGTTTTTTTAATTTTTTTATTTTGCTTCAATGCAATAATGCTCGAAGCACTTAAAGTTATTAAAAAAGCAACACCAATAATTATTCCATAAATCATATTTTTAATACTCGAATTCGATTTCTGAATCAGGATATATTTTTTTATATATCTCTTCAAAAATTCCTTTTATTTCTGTTTTAGTTCCCTTAATAAGGGAATAAAAAGCATACTCTTTTCCATCCCAAGAAGCTGGAGTTTTTAAAAAACTCACTTGTTTATTAAGTTTCTGATTTTTGAGTAACTCTATTACTTTCCATAATTTTTCATTTTCTTCATCAGTTATTAATATATTATACCATAAATCTTTCATTTGCTTTGTAGCATTTTTATTTATTTTTAATTCAAAAGGACAATTATTTTTAAATTTTTTATACTTATAAAGAGTTATTTTAACATGATGAATCATAATAATATAATAAAGACTTTTTTTTGACTTATTTTTTTGGTAAAATGACTGTATCAAACCAATATGTTTTTAAGTGTTTTATCATTAGGTCAAACTCGCTTAGGCTGCTTGGTTTTGTGATAAATGATTTTACTCCCATAGAATACGCAAAATCAATATCGTCTTGATTTTCAGAAGTTGTTAAAATTATAATTACTCTATTGAGTATACTTTCTTTTGCTAATTTTTGCAAAGCTTGTTTACCATTTATTTTAGGCATATTTAAATCTAATAAAATCATGTCTGGTTCTTTTTGAATGCCTTTTTCTGCTTCGCTTAAATATTTTAGAAACATTTCTCCATTATTAACTATAATAAGTTTGTAATTTAAATTTATTTTGTCGAAAGATCTTCTTATTATTTCTTGACTCGCTCTGTCGTCTTCAGCTAAAAGAATTTGATACATACAAGACATCTTACTTAACTCCCGTTTAATATAAATTTAAATATTGATCCTTTATTTTTTTTTGATTCAACCCAAATATTTCCATCATGTTTTTCTATTATCTTTTTACAAATAGATAATCCAATACCAGTGCCTGGATAAACATCTGTACTATGAAGTTTTTTAAATGGGATAAAAATTTGATTTATAAATTCTTTTTCTATACCAATTCCATTATCTTCTATTATAAAAACAGTATTTTCTGCTCTGCTTTTTTTAATATATACTTTAATTTTAGGTTTTTGTTTATTATTAAATTTAATTGCATTGCTAATTAAATTTTGAAATACTTGTGACATCATAGTTTTATCACAAATAACGCTTCCTAAATCACAAACTTCTATTTCTATTTCTAATTCTTTAATTTTATAATTTAATATTGATAGTGCTCTTTGAACACAATCATTCATATCGACTTTTTCTTTTTTAAAGTTTTTTTTGCTTGCTCTAGAAAATTCAAGAAGAGAGCTTAAAGTTCTTGTCATTTGATCAGAAGCTTCAATAATGAAATTCATGTCTTGTTTTGATTTTTCAGATAATTGCATATCATTAAGATCATTTTTTAAAGATTCAATATATAATTTTGTTATTCTTAATGGCTCTTTTAAATCATGCGTGGCGATATGAGCGAAATAATTTAATTCTTCATTTTTAGATTTTAATATTTTATTGTTTGTTTTTAATTGTTTTGCAAGAACTTCTAATTTTCTTTCACTTTCTATTCTTTCTGTTATATCTCGATCAATTCCGAATATTTCAATAAAATCTACGTGATCATATATAGAAGCATAATATTCGTAGAAATTTTCTTTTTTATCTGGTCTGTTCCAAGAGCATATTCCAGAAATTTTTTCTCCATTTTCATGAGTTGGTTCTTTGATTTTAACTCTAGTTCTAAGATTATTTATATTTTCATGAGCAAAAAGTTCTTCTCTTGTATAACCTGACATTTCAACGTATTTATCATTGCAAAATTTTAAAATTCTTTTATGTGTTTTTTTGTTCAATTCGCAAACGTTAATTCCATCAAGAGCGTCATCTATAACCATTTTATATCTTTCTTCTTGTTCTTTTCTTTCTGTTATATCAAATCCAGAAGTAAAAAGATAATCTTCTCCTTGGGCTCTCCAGAATAAAAAATCAATTATTTTACCATCTTTTCGTCGAAGTGGTATTTCAAAACTTTCTATTTTACCAGTTTCTTGCATTTCTTTTATTGCTTTATTTTTTAAATTAAGATCTATCCATAAGTTTAAATTTTCAGACCAATATTTAATAACTTCTTCTCTTGTCCATCCAACTGTATCTTCCCAGGCTCTATTGACATCTACAATATTTCCTTCTATATTAGAAATAGCAAGTGGTATTGGAACTGTTCTCATAACGCTTCTAAGAAGTTCTTGTTCTTTTTTAAGTTTTATTTCTATATCTTTTTTTGAGGTTATATCATTTTTAATGGCAACGTAATGACTTATCTTGCCATTTTTAATAGGAGTGATAATCATTTCCTCGTAATATAAAGTTCCATCTTTTCTTTTATTGATTACTTCTCCATGCCAAATATCTCCATTAGAAATAGTATTCCACATTTTTTCGTAGAATTCTTTTTTATGAAGATTGGATTTAAGAATACGCGGATTTTTATCTTTAACTTCTTCAATAGAATATCCAGTGAGATTAGTAAATCCTTGATTAACCCAGATTATTTTACCTTTTGAATCAGTAATAATAATTCCATTGGATACCGAGTTAAATATAAGATTAAGAACTTCATTATTGAATATTTGTGTAATCATTTATATATCACCATTATTACATCCTTGATAGTACAGAACAATTCAGTATATTATGGTCAATTTATCTTTGAATAACGTCAGCTTCTCTTTCTATTGTATGTAATGCTCTGCTAACAGTAGCTTCTATTTCTGTATTTATTTCTTGAGTAATTTGTTGAATTAGTTCTTCTTCATTATTCTGAATGAATAATGAAGTTACTGTGTTTAATCTTTGTCTTGGACTTGGTCTTAGCTGGTTTCCATAAACGCGATTTGAAGCCCGCACAATCTGTTCTCCAATCTGTTCTCTAATCTCTGCTATTGGGACTGCCGATGGAGTTCTTCGAATGGCTGTTATTTGTGTAGCGTCTATTTGAACATTACGACCTCTTTGATGCTGAGGAACATTATCAATTCGCGGAATTTGAGGAACTGTTGTAGAATTAAATTGTAATGTTTCATTATGAGAACTAGAAACAGGTCTATGATAAACATGAATTTCATTAGAAGAACTAGAAATAGGTTCATTTCTAATAGATATAGATGAAAACAATATTGATATTTGTTTTCTGTCAATATTAAATCCTTTATCTATATATTTTTTTACTCTATTAAAAGTTCCTTCTGGATTATTTGTATTATTTAGAACTAAATTTTTTCCAGCAAGGTCTATGAAATATGTCTCATGATAGTAAATTCCAGCTCTATCAATAGCACAGCAACAAACAGTAAAGTCAAAATTATTAATAGTTATTTTAGGATCTGGATAAAATCTTTTTATTAATTCGAATATGCAACTTTTACCGTCTAATTTAGACCAGCGAGAAGCGTTTTCATTTTCATAAATCATTTCAAAACCATTAGATTCAAAATGCCGCCTAGCAATATTATAATTGCTTTGATCTGCGAAGAATATATCTACGTCACTATATTCTTCAAGTACTCTTCCGTAAAGAAAAAAATCTCTTATTGCTCCGCCACCAATCCAACACCACACATGGTCTAAATCATTTAAAATTAAATCTCTAAAATAATCAACTGCGTTTTTTAATTGTTCGATCATAAAAATACCTCTTTTAAAATATTAATTATTAAATGCTAAGCGCTTGTTTCTTTTTTTGAGATTGGCGAATCATAACAAGTTGGTTAACTATTTCAGAACGATCTTTTTCAGATAATCTATCAATAAAAAGTTTTCCAGAAAGATGGTCAATTTCATGCAATATAACTCGAACATCAACGTCTAAAAATTCTTCTGTCTTTATTTCTTTATTCACATTTTCATATTCAAGTTTTATTTTTCTTGCTCTATAAATAACCCCTTCCAATCCTGGAAGTGATAAGCAACCTTCTATCATTGGAATTTCTTCGTCTGACAATTCTATAACTTTAGGATTAATCATTATATTAACTGACTCATATTTCTTTTTTGATTTTATCCATTCGTTATCCCAAACTATTATATTTTTTAATTCTCCAATTTGAGGGGCCGCTAATCCTATTCCACCGAAAGAATACATTGTGGCCATCATTTCTATTAGTATTTTGTCAATATTTTCACCTTCATCAACTGAACTACATTCTTTTCTTAAAATATCATTTCCATATAATACTATTCTAGGAACATCAGGTATGTCTGAATTTTCTTCATTACTCATTAATATTCTCCAATAATTTTATAGTTTTATCTATATCGATTTCGTTTTTTATTAAAATAAATTCAGTAAAAACGGGAAGATAATCTTTGTATTTAATAGAGTTATCTATTAGTAATTCTATTCCTTTTTCTTTACAATAATTTCCTTTTGCAGCCCACCAATTATCATCTGTTGACCACCAATCACTATTTTCATCTTTCCACATTTTAATATTATTAAGACTTAAATGCTCGACGACAGAAAATGTAAAATCAAAATGAATCCCACGCCTATATCCTAAATCATGAAGTTCGTCTAAAACTTCATGATGAGGAGGTCCAGATAATATATGTACTTCGTAGATTTTGCATGATTTTTCCAGCACAGACATGAATTTCTCTGGATAATCAGATAAAACTCCATGAAGATCAATTCCTATTTTCTTCAACTTAGTAACTCCGAGCTCTGAATAATTTTTATTCCAACATCTTTCATTTCTTGAATCGCAATTTCAGTTGTCTCCGGAGTAACTCCTCGACAACCATCTATAATAACAGTTGTATCATAATTTAAATTTTTAGCATCAAGAGCAGTAAATTTAACACAATAATCAGTTGCCAAACCTAATATGTAAACCTCAACAACACTACGCTGAGCTAAAATTGCATTCAATCCTGTGTCCGATTCTTGATTATTATTCGTAAATCCACTATAACTATCAATTTCTGGATTAGTTCCTTTTCTAATAACCTGAGCAATTGGAACTTTTAAATTAGAATGAAACATTACTCCATCAGTATTTTCAATACCATGATCTGGCCAAAGAGTTTGCTGAACGCCATTTAGATCAATAACATCAAAAATATTTTTACCTTCGTGATTACTAGCAAAACTCTTATGGTTTGCAGGATGCCAATCTTGAGTTATAATAATAACATCAAATGAATTAATCTCTAATATTCTATTCATGACTTCAATAACAGCGTCTCCATCTGGAACTGCTAATGATCCGCCTTCGCAAAAACATTTTTGTGGATCAACTATAATTAAAGCTTTTTTTCCATTAACAATGTCTTTTGTTATTTTGCTTTTTTCTTTTTTAATTATTTTCATTTATTTCTCCATTATAACTTCAATTATAGGCGGACCTTGCTTTAATTTGAAAGCATTGTCTTTCATTCTTTTGTGAACGCTAACAATAAAATCATCGTCATAATTTTTTAACTCAGGAATTTCCTCTCTTATTGCTTCAATTGCTTTCGAACTAGTAGTTTTCCAAAAATCTAAATATTCAGTAAGAGGATCAAGAATGCTATAAGGAGCTCCTAAATCTTCTTCGTCGGTCTGACCACTTTCAAGTTCAGCTGTCGGAGGTTTATTGATACTATTTAAAGGAATAACAAATCCTCTTGTATTTCTAAATTCGGCTAATTCAACAACTTTCATTTTGCCAATACCTCCAAGAGGAGAAATAGCTCCTATTGAATCTCCATAAATAGTGGCATATCCAAGTAAATCTTCTGTTCTATTACAAGTATTAAGCATAAGCATATTTAATTTATTAGCGTAGGCCATTAAAACATTTGCTCGAACTCTTGCTTGAATATTTTGTTCTGTAACATCTCTTCCTTTTTTGTTATATTCTTTTCCAGCATGAGTTTTCATACCAATATTATACATATCAACTATTGGAGAAATTGGAACTTTTAAATATTTAATATTTAAAAGTTCAGCTAATTTTTCAGCATCCGCTATGCTATCACAGCTCGAATTTGAAGACGGCATAGAAATTGCTACAACGTTTTCTATTCCCAAAGCATCAGTTGCAATAGCAGCTACCAAAGCTGAATCAATTCCTCCACTTACACCAATAACTGCTTTTTCAAATCCGGCAAATCCGAACCAGTATTTCAGTTCTTTTACTACATGATCATACAGTTCTTCGATATTATTAATCATTTTTATTAAACACCTCTCTAAGATATTTTGTATATGCATCATTTTCACACATAGTTTTTCCAATACTATCTGAAATTTTAGCGACTGGTTGATTATTACATTCAATCATTTTAATAACTATTTGCAAAGGAGTGAATCCGCAATCATTAGTTAAATCTGTTCCAATTCCAAAACCACATTTAATTAAATCATTAAATTCATTATAAAGATCAATTGATTTTTGAATATTTAGTCCATCAGACCAAATAGCTGTTTTAGTTCTTGAATCAATTCCCATTTCATTATAATGATTAATTAATTTTCTTGCCCATATATATGGATCTCCACTATCATGCCTACAGCCGTCATATAGTTTTGCAAAGAACATATCGAAATCTTTCAAAAAAGCGTCCATACCAATAACGTCGGTTAAGGCGATTCCTAAGTCTCCTCGATATTCTTTCGCCCAAACATCTAGCATATATTTTTGGCTTTCAATAAGTCTAACATGTGTTGCCTGACCAGCTTGTAACAACTCATGAGATATAGTTCCAATAGGAACAATATTATATTTCATAGCAAGATGTATATTACTTGTTCCTGCCAATCTACCAGTTTCAAGTAATTTTCTTATTACGTATTCTTGCCATTCTCTACTAAATCTTCTTCTAGTCCCGAACTCCGTAATCATAAATCCTTCAGGAGCTTTTGTTAACAATTCTAATTTAACTTTTAATTTTCTTTTTCTAATTGGCGACCAATCAGCTTCACTTATTTTAACTTTATATTCAAAATAAAGTTCATTAATAATTGCAAGAATAAAAATTTCAAAAAGAGTTGTTTGAATCCATGGACCTTCAATTTCAATATCCATATTAGGACTTATTTTAACGAATTCTCTTGGTTTTAATCTAAAGTCTTTTAAAAAATATAAAAAATCAGTTTTAATAAACTTAAGACCATTAAGATAAATAAATTCTTGATCAGTCAATTTAAGATTTTCTAAATTATTTATTTCGTTTCTAACTTTTTCTACAATTTTAGTAAAATCAATATTTTCATTTCTACATTTAAATTTAAATTTAACATTAGTTTTAGGAAATTGATGCAGAATAAGCTGCATTTGAGTTATCTTGTAAAGATCTAAATCTATAATAGAATTAATTACCGCACTCATGATATCCTCTTTCTTTTATATAAAATTAATATTTAATGATGTAGCGCTTACATATTTTCTTCTAATAAGTTCATTATTTTATCAAATTCTTCATGTGTTAATTCAAGAATTAATTTATTGTAAGTTCTAACATCTTTTTTACACATCTCGAGATTTTCTGATCGTGTAAGAATTTGAACTGGAGGAGACTCCATGCATCGATAAACATATCCTATCCAACGACTTGCTTTCACTGCATCTTTCATTTTCTCTATTTCAGAAATCATGTATAAAATATGTTCTAATATTTGTTTTGGTTCTGTTGGATTTTCATGATCAACTGGCTTTATAGTCTTAAATGATTGATTGATCAGTCCCTTTATTACTTTTGTTGAATATGGATACATAATTACACCTCTTATCTATTATATTGAATATAATAGATAAGAGGTGTAATTATTTTATAGATTTAAAATGGTGCCTCTAGTAGGATTCAAACCTACGACGCGCCAGGTTAGAGCTGGCTGCTCTTGATCACTGAGCTATAGAGGCTTGTTTTTTATAATAATTTCAAATCTTTGAAAATCTTACCATCACAAAATATTGCAATCGCAGTCATTTCATTATCTCTATCAGGCTCTGTAAATCCAATCCATGGAATGCTTATCTAAGTTAACTTATCTGCCCAACTATTTAATTCCATTTCATGTTTAACTCCTAAATAAATAAGAGTTCCATTGTCCCAGTTCGTTATATTGGCATGCAATACCCATTCGGCTACTGCATGGCCTGCTTGAACTGCTATCTGAGAATGCGACAAATCTTTACGCACCAAAACGTATAGCTTGTTCATATTCCGCCTCCTCTTCTTTTCTCTCTTTTATAAATATATCAAGATAAGAGTTAATAGTCTTCATATTCGGTTCATTGCCATGTTTTGGTTGCTCGATTTGTTCCAGTGTTTTTCCTCTAAACAAAGAGCATGCAATATGCTTATAACGAAATTTACGTTTAGCATTTTTTTTATCATGCTCTAAATTATAAAGTCTAGTCGCCCACTTGTCGTGTTCAACATGTTCTTCACAATATTCAAGGTGAAAATCAATATATGGAAGATTTTCTCTTTGAGTTTCTTTTAAATTATTTTTCGTTTCTTTTATTTTTATAGCTTGTTCTTTAAGCCATTTTTTTGTCAATTGATACTTGTTCATTTTCATATCTCCTTATATGTTTGATTTGGGGTTTGTATATTTAAATCATAGTATAAGTGATACGAGGTGGCGGGCGAATCCTCTGGATGGGTTTTATTTTGAAAATCTAAGTCATTTGTTTTTCTCCTAATCTATATATACATTATAGTTACCATGTGCTTAAATTTTTTATAAATCATTTTTTTCTACCCATTTTTTATAAGATTCAGTTTGACTCCAGTAAAAATCTACTTCGGCGAATTTTATAAAATTTTCATTACACATCTGGCAATTTTTATGAGACAGTGTAGTGGAAGGATTACAAATATGGCAACACTTCTTACACCTTAAAATATAAGAAGTGTATTTTTCGATAGTTTTTATTATTTCAACTTTATCTAGGTCAAAAGCGTAAATATATCCATTTCCCCCTCTAGCTCCATCGGAGTTTCTTAGCTTCATACGGTCTGCACAATATCCACTGATTCTACTATGATTCATTATCTCTCCTTAACAATACGCCGATAATATCATGTTGTTAAATAATTTTCTGCCGATAGATCTTCGCCTTGATATGTTTTTAACCATCTTTCCATTTGTCGCTTATTGATCCAGTTATTCTAAAGTCTGAAACAGCTGTTCCTATTTTATTATAAGAACTTCTTGTTCCAAATGAGTCTGCTGCAAAAGTATATGACTTGTTAGAAGTAATTCCTATTCTTCCGCCTGCTTGAATAGCATCTTGATTTGCCCCTAAAAAAATGAATTCCCATCCTGCTTCAGTTTGTTCAGTAATCATGTTGAATACTTGCTCTCTTGTGTATTCTTTACTTTTATTTTCTTCTCCATCAGTTAAAATAACAAAGATAACTTTTGCAAATGGATTATTTTTAAGACGTTCTTTTGCTTCATAAATAGCAACTCCTACTGCATCAAAAAGAGCTGTCCATCCACCTGGAACAAAAATATTATCATCTAGAAAACCTACTTCGTTAATTGGTGTTGCTTTGTAAATTGTTTCATATTTAGTGTCAAATAAGACCAGAGTTAGATTAGCTTCGCCATCAAGATCTTGCTGTCCCTTGACGAATTCATTAAATCCACCAATAGAATCTTCTTTTATTCTATTCATAGATCCAGATTTATCAAGTATTGCGATAATCTCTGTAACATCATTCATACACATATCTCCTTTAATGACATTTATATAATCAAATAAGATACGCGCAGTATTTTTTTTAATTAAAAAGCAACATGAATTTTATTTTTATTTTTACTTTTGAAGTTTTTGATTTTTTGTTTAAAATCTTCTTTTAACTTTGAAGATTTATGACAATTGGAACTACTTATAGTTTTTATTGACTTATATGCACCATTAACATATAAGTAAGTACTATTAAATGCATCCGTATAACCAGAATAACCGGAATAACCAGATACTGTACCAGATGCTATCGTAGAAGTGTCAGATACTGTCGTACAAGTGCCAAGTACAGGTATTGTAGTATAAGTTGCCAGTGCCTATACTATTTGTTTCTAATAGCATAGAATCATTGAAGACGATATATTTAGATAGAGAATTTCCAGCTCCTGAATAAATTATTTTTTTCTTCTTAAATGATTTGATTATAATATTTTTAATAAATTTAATCATAATAATAAATAAGAGAGTTAATTAAAAAATTTTTACTCTCTAACTAACTTCCTAATTTGTTCTAGGATTTTTTCTGATTTTCCTTCAATAACGACTGCTTTTTCTAAATCACCATAATGCTCTTCAAGACATTTAAATAAAAGATTCTTTATAGATTCTTCATCTGGAGAATGTCTTAAATTGCTTTGTAAATACACTTCTTCTAATGCTTTTTCTTTACTTGAAAAATATTTTTCTATTTGTTCTAGTGTCCATTCTCCTCTTCGAATAGATTTAAGTTGCTCTCTGTTTCTTTGCAAATCTAAATCATGTTCAATGAGAATTTGCTCTGCTTCATTAAGCAATCTAACTATATGAAACGCAAACTTATAGTCATATTCTTGAGATTTTACTTTTTCAGCTCTTGATGGGCTCGCTGATACAACTATTTTAAAGAGTTGAAAATATTCTATTAATTCTTGATCAGTTAAATGACTAAGAATACTCATTTTCTTTTAAAATCCTTTTACACCACTCGAATAATTCTTCATCCTGAAGAGCGTTTTTTAGCCTGTTGGCTATTTTATGAACCCATCTAACATTTCCAATTCTATACCCTGTAGTATTATCAACTCTATCTAAACTTGCGCTTTGTTTTAAACACGAGTAAGGCCTTGTTAAAATAATATCTACTCCTGATAACGCACATTTTGAGTTTTGCTTTAAAAATAAATTCCACAAAAATCTTCTTTTCCGGTAGTTTGGCGTAAACACCCGCAACTTTCTGTTAGCTTGGCGCGAAGAGAAGTTCCTAAAATAATAGTTTCATTTCCGCATTTACATTGACATTTCCATCTTGCTGCTCCTTTAGGTGTCGAGCCCGCTCTTTCTTTAACAGTTAACTTTCCAAATTTTTGACCAATCATATTGACAATATTGTGTCCTCCTCTTGGCCAAGAACTTTTATTTTGTATTGGTATTTTATTTTTAATCAATGCTTGCCTAATTGCGGAAGCAGAAACTCCATAGATGTTGCCAACCTTTTCACAACTTTTAAGATTATAATATTTTTTTTCTAATTCTTCTTTAGAAAGATCCGATAATACTCCTGGACCATTTCTTTTTTTCTTTTTGATCATAAATTATATACACAATATAACGGAACTTATAATCAAAATGTTATATTAAATTTCTTTTTTTTATTTCTTTTTCTACATCGCTAAAAGAAGTTTCATGTGAAACACTATGATGTTTTTCGAATTCTTTTAATTTATCTAATCCTTTATGTTTTTTTGTTCTAATCTTATGCATAGTAGAATAAGCATAACCTTTAAATTTATGAAAAGATCCTTTATGCAAGAAAAGTTTTCTATTTTCTCTTACGAGATTTCCGATATTCGTACTATATAAAACTGCATTTGATGGAGTAAATAAACTATCGATCATATTCGGGTTATTTTCCATTACAAGATGGAAAAATTTAACAATATTATAAATCGAAAAATCATATTCTCTTCCTTTTCCGCCTTGAGCAGAATCGTCGATAATATGATGCTGTTGCCACTGATCGAATCTCTTGACTTGTTTTCCAAACCCGCTGATTTCTCCAGCCAAATGAGGAAAAATTAATTTTTTAGGAGGAATGCAAAATCCATAAACATCAAAGTCAGAATAATCTTCTTCAACTCCATAAGCGATGCTCCCCATTATTGTTAGCATTTGACAATTATCTAAAATAAAATTAGGAAAACCGTTTTTTAACAATCCTTTTTTATGCAAATCTTGCAATAACATTTTATATTCCTTTTAATTATTTTGTCTTATTTTAGTCAAATCGCTTATATATTATTTATAATGTCTATAATAAATAATTATACTTTTATTGTTCCAGCGTGCAGCTATCCTTTAGCGGAAATTTCTATTACTTTAATTAATTATTTTTATCCTAATATTAAAATTTTGATGTCTTTCGATAAAAAACCATTAACTAATCAAAGAAGAGATTTTTTTTCTAAAGTTAAAAACTTAGAAATTGTTCCTGATATCTTTTTACTAGGTCATGCAAGACAATTAAATCGAATGATCAATAATCACGTAAAAACAAAATATTTTATTGCTATGGATGATGATTGTTTTATGACAGGATTAGGTATTTTAGAATTGATAGATAATTCTATTGGGGAAAAAGACGGAGCAATAGATTTATACTCTTGTGATCCACCTGGAAAATTAGCGCAAAGAGCTTTGCCTTATTTTTGCGTTTTTAAAACAGAGGTTTTTAAAAAATATAAAATGACTTTTGAAGCAATTCATTTATATCCTGAACATCAATTTTATTATGATGTTGGATCTTTTGTTTTATTTGATATATTGAAGTATAAAATACCTGTTATTCTTTTAAATAATATTTCTAGCCATTATCTCCAGCATATATGGTATATTTCTGGGTTATACGGACATCTCAAGAAAGAATCTTTTAAAAATAACGATTTTAATACTATCCCAAAACTTGATAAAGATGATTTCGATTTATCGAATTTATCAGTTGAACATTTCGATGACTTTACTTCAACGCAAGAATTTAAAAAACATATTCTTATGATGATAACTCAAATTAATCATTATTCCCAAATATCTAAAAAAATATTATCTGAAAATTTGTTATATCCAAATAATTACCGATCATTGTTTGCAATTGATGATATATTTAAAGAAAAAAATAAAATTAACATATATCAAAAAATGACTAGAAATAACATAGACGATTTAAATTGGAAAAAATGTAATATAGGATGGCTCGTTTCTTCGGCAACTAAACCTACTAGATCTATAACAACTAGATCTATAACAACTAGATCTATAACAACTAGATCTATAACAACTAGACCTATAACAAAATCTACAATAACAAAATTTAAATCATTGATTTAAATTTTGTTAAATTTAACAATACTAGGCAAAGTAATGAATTTATTAATTTTTTTTATCTGTGCTTGTTTCGATACTCTTTCTGAAGCTACTGAATAATCAGTTCCTTTTATTATTAATTTTATTTTCATTTTATTACATTTGTTTTTTATACTGTCTATAATATTATCAATTTTATAATCTAAAACATGTATTCTAGGAATTTGAATATTTTTACATGATTTTAATTTAGAAACATTTTCCCAAAAAATATCCCAATTATAATTTTTTGCATATGGATGAATAGTTGGAACAATAGCTAAATGTTTATTTTTATAGTTATTCATAGAATTTATTATATCAGTTATTTTATTTGAATATAAGCATGCAGAAAACATTGCGAAACTATTACAATTTGATTCAAATAATTCTTGTAAATCAGATCTAATAGTTGGTTCTCCTCCTATAATGATAACATTATTAGGAACATCAATTTTATTTAGAAAATCAACAAAATGTTTCATCGGAATTGCTTTAATCGGATAATTATATTTCTCTGATCTATCACAATGAGTACAATAAGGACAAAAATGATAACACCTTTCTGTTACGACTAATTGAATATTTAAAGTGCGTTTTTTAATTTTTATTAAATTATGATCATTAAATATTAAACTGTTTGATTTATCGCATATTCCGCAATTTATTTGATCGCATTGCCGTATCTTTAAAATATCATTATTAAAATTTGAAATGGGGTCATATTTAGAATAACATCTACTTATGTCCCCATTAGGTCTAATTATTAATCTATCATATCCTGATGAGCAATAAATCATTTGTAAGTTTTATATCCTATTATTTTTTCAGGACTTATTTTTTTAAATAAAATTTCAAAACTTCGAGGAATAAATCCGCAATCCCAATATTCTACGTCATCAAGATAACATTTTATTTTTAATCTTACATTTCCAAACCTTTTTCTCCATCGAGAAATATTATTACTTTTTTCAATATGAAAATGATTTTTATTCACCGTGCAGTAAACATATCCAATTCTTTTCCAGTCTTCTGTAGGTCGAAGATTTTTTTTACTAAGAATCTCTTTTAATGGAAGAAGTCCTTTATTTAAAATGTTTGGTAACTTTTTTTTATCTGTATAATGATAACAAGTTATTTCCTGATGGTTTTCAGTTATTTCTTCTCTGCGCACAAAGCACGAATACAAACCTAATTTTCTTCCTTCAGGAGAATAAATCTTGGATTGCAAATCATATATTTCATCTTCTTTATTAACATAATAATAGATGTAAAAAGAATCTTTTATACAGTTTTCATTTTTACTTAATGATTTATTACATTTATCATCACAATTAATATTTGAATAAAGTATTAATTTTTTATAACAATTTAAATTCAAACTCATTTTATGAGCAAGATAAAGTGATATAAATAAAATAGAAAAATTTTTATTACTTATATTTGAAGCAGGGAAAGAATATACTTTGCTTTTTATATAATTAATTGTTTTTTTATTAGATTCATATTTTTGAATTAAATTTAATATTTTTGTTTCAATTTTCATTAAAAAATTCTCCGAATTCAAGATTAAATTCGTTTTCTAAATACTTTGTTTCTAATTTATTTTTATTTAATTCTTTAGATGAAAAATTCAATAAAAATTCTAAATAATATTTTATATTTTGACAATCATACTCTTTAAATAATTTTAATAAAAAATATATATTTTCTAGTAAATGTCTTCTAATACCTACTCCTAAAATCATATTACTCGAATTAATATCGTGTGTTAAATAAAATTTCATATTATTTTTAACATTATTATCTATCTTTTTAAAAAAATTCATAGAATTGTTATCCAAGTTTAACTTATAATTATTTATTAAGCTTGATATAGATAACAATTCTTTTAATATTCCATCTTGAAAACAAAACGGAATATTATCATTTAGTAATAACATTTCATTTAATGAATTTGATATTTTTTTTACATTGTCTTGTGATTTTTTATATTTTTTATTATAAACATCATATTGAATAGATGTATTACTGCAAATAAAGTTTTTTACATCTCCAATAAAAAAATCAAAAACTGAACGAAATTTGTATTTTGGATAATGAAAATCAACTCTAACTTGCTGCTTTCCATTAAATTCAAAATAACTAACGTTTGTTTTTAACGATAGTTTTATATCTTTAATTCCTTTCTGCAAGGATACTAATTTTTCTTTTTCTGATTGATCAATACATATATCAATATCATCAATAGTATTAATCAATGCATAATTATCTTCATATGAAATTCTATTATTTTTTAAAATTTGAATAAATCTTAAAGGAAGTCTTCCAGTTATAAAAGCTGTTTTAATATCGAAACATTTTAAAATTTCAATAATTGAATTTAACAAATCATTGAATATGTCGTTTTCAACAATATATTTTTCAGTTTTAGTAATATAATTTGAAATGTCATATATTATTTTATTACTAAATTTTAATTTATAATTGTTTTTTAATCTATAAAAGTTTCTATTATTTTTTAATATCAAAACGCAATATTTTGATTCTAATATTTTTATTGATTTTATTTTTCCTATAAAAGAAGGTTTTCTTTTTGATCTTCCTAATATTATTTTAATTGTTTTTGTTTCTTTTATATTTATTATTTCATTCAAACTTGATATATTCGATGATATTTCTATTAATTTATTTTTTATCGTTATACAAATATCGATTGATTTTTTATCAATATTTCTTGAATCTATTATTATTTCTTTAATAAAAGATTTATCTTCGTTTTCTAATGAAATGATATTATAATATGAAGATAAATCTTTTCTAATAATTTCCATATCAGAAATAATTATTGAAACTTCTTGTTTACCTATTTTAAGCAGTTCTTTTTTAAAATTGAAATCATTTATTTCTATGTTTTCTTCTTCATGTAAACTCTGTTTAAATAGGTATTTCAGGCTTGAATCTTGAATTATTCTTTTCAATGGAACATTATATTTTGTATTAATATACTCTGATAATAAAATTCCTGTTTTTGTTGAAATAAAATCAATGTCTATTGAATGTTTTCTATTAAGACAAAGACATATTCTATCTGCGTCTCTTAAACATGCTCCAAGACTATGTTCTTTTAGGAAAATATTTTGATTATGATTTAATATTGCCGATTCTATTTCTTTTATTTGATTCTCTTGTAAAAAACCAATATCTCTTGCGAAAGATTTAAATATTTTTACTGATTCTTTAGAATGATCTTCAGATCTTTTTTTAATAAACAATCTTCCTATATCGTGGAAAAATCCGCTTAAACAAGCGTTAGACTTATTAATATTTAATTCAGATGCAATATAAGTAGCAATCAGCGCTACAGATCTAAAATGAATATTATCATGATAATTATCTTTATTTTTTATTTCAGGAAAATTAATTATAGATTCTATTTCTTGAACTATTACTATACATTCATCTATTTTTTTTGGACTACTTTCAAATTCCATTAATATTTTATATGACTTATCGTAATTATTAAGTAATTTTAAATCATATTCTAATATTTTTTTAAACATTGTTTTATAATACCGAGATTACTTTTCCATTACCTAATTCAATAGTTTTATCTATTTTCAATTTACCTAAATATTTATGAATTACTAATAAAATTATTTTATCTTTCTTTATTTTATTAAGTATTTTTATAAAATTATTTTCTGATCGAATATCTAATGAAAATGTAGGTTCATCTAATAATATTATTGGTTTATCTGAAATAATTATTCTAGCTAAAATTATTTTTTGTTTTTGACCAGCACTTAAATTCCATGATTGTTCGTAAATCATAGTATCATAATTGCTTTCTAATTGATCAATAAAGCTTGATAATCCTACTTGATCACAAGCTTTTATTACTTTACTTTGACACTCTTCAGACAGTTTATCAAATTTAATCCCTATTTTATAGTTTTTATTACCATACAAAATATTATCAATTATTGATAAAGAAAATAATTGAGTATATTGAAAGACATAATCTATTATATTAGACGTTTTTATTTCTCGGATATTTTTGTTATTTATTTCTATTTCGCCTTCATATTTATTGCATATTTTTCCAATACAGTTTAATAAAGTTGTTTTTCCAGACCCCACTGGTCCAGTTAACGCTGTTATTTCTCCTTTTTTAAGACAAAATGAAATATTGTTTAGTATTTTTTTATTTTCTTCATATTCGAAATTAATACTTTTTACATCAATTTGTAATATACTTTCTTTTTCTAATGTAACTAAAGCATCTTCATTTAAAGTATTGTTATCAATTATTTGTTTAATTCTATTAATTGAAACTAATTGTTTTTGCATGCCGATCCAATATCTACCAGCTATTCCATGTAATAAACTTGACTGTTTAATCCAACTGAAAGACGTCGCCCATTGTCCAATAGATAATACTCCAGACCAAACAAGCACGGCTCCGAACCCCATGCAAACAACTAACGATAAATGAACTAAAAAGGCGACCGTATTCATTAAAAGAGCCCTAAATATTTCTTCAAGCAATCTAAAATTTAAATGAATTTTAGATTGACTTTTATAATCATTATGTTCTTCTTTATTTCTATCACTTATTTTAATTTCTTTAAATAAGTAAAAAACACTACTTATTTTAGTGTAAATTTCAGAATCACTTTCTTTTTCTTTATTAGAGAATTTTCTAATAATTTTAGAAAAATATAAAACAAATAAAAATACAATTGGAATTGTTATTAAACAAATAATAGCTAATTGAGAGCTTACTGTCCATATAAAATAAATAGCCAAAATTCCTTTAACTAATTTATTCCAAATACCAGAAAAATCATTATATATTAATTCTATTGATTTTGAATCTTGTTGTAATCGATATACAATATTTCCTACATTAGATGAGCACCGATTATTATACTCAGTGTTAATTATATTCGCACAAGCTTCAGATCGCAGCTTGTGTATTAATCTATTTCCAATATCTTTACTTATTATTTTCGCTAATAATACAGCTAAAGAAGTTATTAACTTAAGAATAGTTAATGAAACTATGACAAATATTAATATTTGATATGAAGACCAATTATGAATAATATTAAAAATTAATATTGACGGAAAATTCCTACTTAATCTTTCATAATCTGGGATTTTTTCCATAAGAACATTATCTAAAAAAACTTGTCCCATAAGTATAGGAATAAACATATAAATATAAGTCGTTCCAAATAATAGTGCCCAATGAATGAAAATTCGTATTGGAACAAATTTAAAAATAAATTTCAACGCAAACCAATTCAAATAAAAAGCTTTTTTAGTTCCAATTAAATGATCATTTGTTTTTTTCATAATCTATATCAAAACTCCACAATGTATTTTGTAAACCTTTATTCCTTTTTTTTCAGCTTTTTTGATAGAATCAAAAGTTCCAGTACTTTTTCCATCCCAAAAAGCAACCAATAATTCACTATCATCAACTATTAATTTATTTCGGATAAATAAAGCTGCAGGAAATCCATGTTTTTTGTTAGGATAATGAATTTTCCAAAATATATTTTTTTCTTTTGCATATTCGACAGCCATTCTATTAGCTCCGCGAGCGCCGCCGCTAATTATCTTTGTCATCTTAAATTGTTTAACAAACAAATCAAGAATCTGTGAAAGATAACTATAATCAGTGAACTTTCTAGATCCTACAACTCCAATATTCATATAATAAGTTAGAATTATTTCAAAAAAATTTTTTACATTATTTGCAGAGATATAAAGGCGAGAATTTAACTTCTATTTATTGGTGCCCAAGGAGAGAATTGAACTCTCAAGCTCTTTCGAGCACAACGCCCTCAACGTTGCGTGTTTACCAGTTTCACCACTTGGGCATTAATTTTAAATTTATCTTTTTTTGTCTTCTGGATAAGCTATAAAAACCACCGTATATCCAGTAATTCTCTATTATATGGCGGAAGGAGCAGGATTCGAACCTGCGCGCCCTTTCGAGCCTAACGGTGTAGCAAACCGCCCCCTTAACCAGACTTGGGTACCCTTCCTTGATTCACCAAATAACTTTAATTTGATTATTATTTTTGCTTTTAAAATTATTTATTTTTTCTATTTCATTACCATATGGATCCCATTCCCAAACATATGACAACTTACAATTTATATTGTAACTGTCAATAGAAGAAGGCAATTGCAAATTTTTAAATTCTGGAACTAAATAGCTATTCAATGTTGCCTGCGTAGAATTCGACGCTAAAATAATCTTATATCTTTCTAAATATCTTTCTAAATTTTCTGGTGGCATTTTAATTCCTTTTCTCAAAAGTAACAACGAAGACTTGAGTTGTAGTATCCATAATAAGTCTCTGAATTTTTTATCTTAGAGTCTCAATTATTGGCATCAATATATTTAATTTCATAACAAATCATGCGAATCCAAAAATCCATTATATGTTTCAAAATTCTAATTAACAAATACTTGAAATAGATTATAAAACCATGATTTTTTCGGACAATCATTTTCTATAATTACCGATTTATTTATTTCAGTTTTGAATTCGTAAATTCCAGTTTCAAAACTAACTTTTAATTCTTCTTCAGAAATTATTCCTTGTTTTATAAATTAAATCTAATGAACCCATTAAGTCTATTTTCTACCACTATTTTTATATAATTTTTATTATTTAATATTCTTAAGTCATCTAATGCTAAATCATTTTCAATTGTATTATCTGGGCATATTACTGTCTTGTTTTTTAAAGTTCTAATTAAACATCCACGACTAGCTTTAATATACATAAAACTTTCTTCACCACTTTGCTTTAATTTGTTGAGTAATCCTTTTTGTCTTTTGTTAATTTTATTCTTTTCTTGTTCTATAATGTCTGTTATTGGTCGTTTATTTAAATAACGAATCACCAATATTAACATTAATATAAAACTAATTAAATATATCATAATTTATAAATATAAAGTCATATAATATTTCTAATCTAATTATCAATTTTTAGTCAGAAAACATCTGTCCAGCTAACACCGCGTGGAGGTAATTGATAATGTTAGCCAGGAAGGAGCGGGATTCGAACCCGCGGAGGCTTTAACACCTCAAAAGCGTTCAAAACTTTCACCATAAGCCACTCGGTCACCCTTCCATATTTCATTTCAATCTTCAAAATCGCCAATTATTAGTCTCGCTTCTTCGTGCTTTAATAACTGGCGATTAATATTTTCTAAAATATCTTCGTCTTTTGCAATAACTCTTTTAACTTTTCTATTAAGTATTTCTCCTAATTCTTTTACAGAAGTAGAACAATGACCATTCATAGCAACTAGCAAAGTTCCATTTTCTTCTTTAAGCGGAAAATAAGGAACATTTTTCGCAAAATCTAAATCTGTTGTTTCTAAAATTTCATCAGTAAGACTAGGATAATCACTTATATTAATTTGATCTTCTTTACAAGAAAAAACCATGTCGAGTATTTCAGCGTCTGCTCTTCTCATCTTGGTTGGAGGTTTAGGCAAAGGTTTTGTTAATTCCATTTTATATGGCTTTATTTCGTCTCCGAAAACATTTTTTCCTCCATTAAGATTCATGGCATTAATAAAAGAATTTGCCAGGACAGATGTATACTGATCTGACCCTGTCATTTCTTCCTCTTTAAATATTTTCATTAAAACATACAATGACTTTTCAACGCTTCTTAAATTTCTATATAATCCATTCGCGGCAGATTTAGCCTCTTTTTCAGACATATTTTTAATAAGTTTTTTTGTTATAAAACAATTAGATTCTTCTTTTGGCCCAATGAATTTTGAACTATTTTCTTTGGCGGTATAAAAAGCGTCAATAATTAATTCTTCAATTTTCTGCTGTTTAGTCCATTTAGGATTATTTATCCATTCTTTAACATCTCTTGGCTCTTCTTTGTTTTCTTTTGGATATATCAATTTTATAACTTCATCTGGATTGCCTTTCATAAACTTTTCTCCTTATTTTCTAATATACCATTTTTCATAATCATTTCGACAGTCTTTTTCATTGTATTCTTTACGCCAAAAACATGGATGCTTCATAATACATTTATATTTTTCCCATGTTTCATAAGATATCTGATCTATAATAGACCAAGAATATCCATTTTTTTTATAACTTGCATAATTCGGAATATCAATAGTTTTTCTAACTTTCTTATTTGCAAATTTTTTAAAATCACTATTAATTACTTTGCAAAATGGATGCTTCTTATAACTTCTAGACATTTTTTCCTCCTAAATTAAAAAATTAAAAGGTATTATATCGACTATTCATTATCTTCTCCTTAAGATTCATGTTTTTAATAAAGATTTTTTCCAAGCACTCAGCCACTCTTGAGCTTCAAATCTTAAATTCTTTTGTTCTTCAGAATTTAATAATCCATAGTCATGGCGAAAAAACAGACATGCATCATTAATTTCTTTTAGACTAGGCTTTTTATTAATTGAAAGTTCATTCATTAGTTATTATCCTGTTGGTTCTGGGAGAGAGCGTTGAACTCCCAACCTCTCAATTATAAGTTGAGTGCTCTAGCCAAATTGAGCTATCCCAGATCATTTATTTATAATTTTGAAATATATTTCAATTATTATTTCATTTCATCCAATTCAGTTTCTGAAACTGATCCTTTTTTACCAAGTAAAGTAATTGCTAACTTTCCGTCACCAAAAACATCATTAACGGATTGAAGAATTTGGTCTTTATTAACAGCATCAATTCTAGCTATTATTTCTGTTATTGGATTATTTCTTCCATATCTCATGAATTCATGATATAATCTACTAGCCCTAGCAGAAGGAGACTCTAAAGAAAAAAGAACACTAGATTTTAAAATCTGTTTAGTTTTTGCCAAATCCTCATCATCTACTTCTCCAGCAATAGTGTTTGTTAAAACACCTTTAATTTCTTTAATTGCATCTACTATTTTTTCTGCAGAAGTAGATCCTCCTATTGCAGCTATTGAAGAATATGAAATGTTTTCTGTACCTGTCCAAATTCCATAAACATATCCAAGCTCTTCTCTTATTCTTTCGACAAGCTTCGAACTCCATCCGGTACCTAATATTGCCATCATTGCTTGATAAGCACAATCGAATTCAGATGGAATATATTCTCTTTTTGTTCCTAAAATAAACTGAACTTGTTCAATATCTTTTTCAACAAAAACCTTACTGTAATTATAATCTGGACTTACATTATAGTCAATACAAGGTTTATTTTTTAAACTTTCAAAATTATTTTCAATTTCATTAAGCAATACTGTATCATCAAAATTTCCAGTGCATACAATAACTATTCGACATGGATCAAGGAATCTATTATAGACCTTTGATAGATCATTTCTAGTAAACTTCTTAATGTTTTCTGGCGTTCCTACTATCCGGCGTCCATATGAATGATCTCGCCAAATATTATTCATAAATTCTTCCCATACTTTCGTACTTGGAGTATCCTCTCTCATCATAATTTCTTCGAGAATAACACCTTTTTCTATTTCAAATTCTTTCTTTGGGAAGACTGGATTTAAAATCATGTCAAAAAGAAGATTGATTGTTTTTTGAAGATCTTGCTTCATAAAACTTCCATATACACAAATCTCTTCATTACTTGTATAAGCATTAAAATGACCACCTAAATAATCCATTTCGAAACTAATTTGTTCTCTTGTGCGTGTAGGAGTTCCTTTAAAAATCATATGCTCAACAAAATGAAGAATCCCAGCTTCTTCGTTTGTTTCATTAATACTTCCTACATTTAAATAAATCTTTAAACAAGCTGTTTCTACAGACATATTTTTTTCTCTAATAACTGTTAAGCCATTATCAAGTTTATAACTAACCGCATTCATATATTAATCCTTTTATATTGCATTATAATAAGTTAATTAACTCATTAATTTATTATAACTATTATTTAATAACCGCTCTTATAAATGGTGAGCGAAGTGGGAGTCGAACCCACAAACCAATGGTTCTAAACCATTGAGGTATACCAATTCCCGTCACTCGCTCATCTCGGCATATTATTAACAATCTTTAAATTTTATCCACTTGCCATTTTCTTTTATTTCAATCCAAAAATATTCGTTTTTCCAAATATTTTTTCTATTATTTTTAATATAATTTTCAGCATTTTTTAAAGTTCTTCTAGTAGAATGTAAAACACTAAGACCTTTCAACTCAAGCCCAGTGGTCCATACTGCTCTGTAATTTTTATCTTTCCAGTTGATTTTCTTTTTTTTACTAAGTGAATAATTTACTTCTTTATTCCATTCACTCAAAAAGTCTTTCATATGTCCTCCTTTAAATGGTATGGGTACCCGGATTTGAACCGGGACTCCATTTCAGGAACGAGGGTTTAAGCCTCGCGTGTCTACCAAATTCCACCATACCCATAAACTCACTTATTCATATTTTCTATATTATCTGTCAAAGAACATAAATCAATTTTTTAAAAAATTAGAATCCATATCAAGATTCTAATCTTACGACAAATGGAGTGCAGTTCTCAGACTTACGCCGCTCAGCTGCATAAGCATTTTATTCTACAATTAAAAAAGACGGATAATGTTTTTCTTTAATTGCTTCTTTTAATTCTTGCTCTTCTTCTGGAGATAAATTTATTTCTCCATCAAACATAGTTCCAGAATGAAAATCCCCCATAGATAATTTCACTCCTTCCTCTGTGTTATAAATGCTTTTTCCGTCTTTTCTCCAATCTTCAAAAACAAGCTTTATTTTCATTTTCATCCTTTCCAGTTAATACCATGTAGAAGTGATTGATATTATTAACCTAGCCTAGCCTAGATTGGAATTGAACCCATAGAACCGCAGATTTAAAGTAGATGTTTTCCAATTACATCACTCGGCCACAAGTACAGCTTCCATTACTCCTTTCCCTTTACACATCTTGCATTTTTCTTTATACATTATTCCAGCAAAAAGATCTGGTTTTTCAAAAACTTTTTCGCCTTCGCAAACTGGACATTGTATTTTAACTATTTCTTTTGGATTGCTACGTTCACTTGGCATCTTCTTTCCTCTTTTTTATGGTGGGCAAGATAGGATTCGAACCTATTCAGGCTTTCGCCAAAAGATTTACAATCTTCCCCAGCTCTCCAGCTCTGGCGCTTACCCATATTTTTTATTATAGTAAGAAGGACTCGAACCTTCACGTCGGGCTGCCGTCATCCAGTTGCGGCATTACTATAATAATTCTTCTTACTCCTTAAAAATTATTGGAACCAGGTAGGATTCGAACCTACATAGCCTCTTGGCTTTTTACCGGGTCTCGGTTGGTAGTGTCATTCTACCATCTGGTTCCGCAAAATAATAACAAATTTATTAATACTTATTATAAATAAAAAAACGCCCAAGACATTTAGATTTCTTGGGCGTTTTTGAATTGTTTTATGTTTGCTTCTTTCAGCATACAATTCGCTTCGCGCCCGAGATATATAATAGGCTTGAGAGATAATATAATGAATGTATGGACGAAGTGATTTGCATTGATTTATTTTCCTTATCTCAATTTGTATATACTATACTAAAGTCTTTTCTCGCTTAAATTTTTATTTTTATATTTATATAACTTTTAAAGCTTTAATCGTAGATTTGAACGGCTTAGCTGATGCCGGCTTCTTTTTCCTAATTTCATGAGAAATTTGAATTTTAATTTGCTGGGCATTAAGAGGCACGATATTAGTAGAAGGTCCACTTTGGAGTTTTCTAACAGTACCAATTAATCTAACATGTAAAATTCCATAATCCCTACCTTCAGGCCAATCAATCTGCGAAGGAATATAAAGATAACCTTTATATTCCAAATATTTTCTTGCCGGCCAATTATCTACATCCATATTCTTCATGAAATGAAATCTGTTCGCTTTTATCCTTTTCTGCAACCAGCGCCGGAAATCTAAAAATGGACTTATTGCAGTTTCTTGGATTTTCTCTTTCATGATAAACTTATATATTATCTTTTATGAAATTGTTGTCTAATAAATTGCTTTTGTGTTCCTTCTTTTTCGTCGTCATTACCAAAATTGTCATCTTTTTCTGCAAGTTCTTTCATTTTTTTATTCATTTTAATAATTTTACGTTTTTTTTCCATATTTAATTCATGTTTTAATTCTGATGGTTTTTGATACCTTTCTCTTTTGCGAAGTTCCTGAAGAACTCCACTTCTCTCAACGGATTTCTTAAATCTTCGTAAAAGAGAATCAATATTCTCTCCTTGATGTGCTCTAACTTCAACTGGCATTTTAAATGTTACTCCTTAGTTTGATTTAAATTTATTTTTTCACAATGTATTCCGGCTTCTTCTAAAAGAAGAACACCATCTGATCCTTATTATTTATCAAGATAATAGTTACTAATTTTATTTAAAAATATATAAAATTAGTTTTTTAGGCATGAAGAACTATACATTCCTCATCTATTAAACATAATAAAAACCTTTTCTATTATCATTTAATAAACGTTTCTTCTTACTAATAGCAGGAAGATTATAGCTAATATTTCTGGAAGCATTTAAATCCGCATCTATAACGAAACTACAAGATGTATATTTAAAACGCTCTCCTTTCCTATTAACTTTTCGTACCCAACCACATAAACTACACCTTTGACTAGTATAAGTTGGACAAACTGTTTTTATCTGGACACCAGATAAATAGCATTTATCTTTCAGCTTGTCAAATATTTTGGTATAGTTCCAATGTGACATAAATCTACTACTTTTAACACCTTTTCGTAAATGTTTGATATTTTCAATTCTTACTTCTTTAATATCTTTTGAATTGAGCTGGTTAATTGTCCAATTAATATAATTATTTCGATGTTTTTGTGCCTGCTTAAAATTTTTGCTACCTTTTTTCTTTCTAGCTAATTTCTGTTGTATTTTTGTTAAATTCCAGCAATGAATATCTTCTTTTGATTGATAATTATTTGAGCAACTAATAACTTTTTTTATTCCAATATCA
>SDBS01000708.1_pt1 | contig 33098 bp, 26 predicted proteins | sample 2277091 | NCBI WGS metagenome assembly SDBS01 (sample SAMN10404972, study PRJNA504765) | marine sediment metagenome | isolation source: marine sediment core GS10_PC15, 163 cmbsf | place: Arctic Ocean: Southern Knipovich Ridge | collected 2010 | reverse complement strand
TCCCCTCTGAGAAATCCATTTCTCGCATCGGGCATATCCTCCGTTAAAATAATTCCCTAATTGGATATGCCCGTTCTGCTTATCCGCGAAACCTAATTTTACACAAAAGAATTTACACAATAGGCACCTGCATCATCCCCCCCTGTGTCACAATCGCTTGCCGCGCAATAAAAAGGATAATATTTCGCTTGCCGATTCCGGGCGAAAATACTAAGCTTCTTTTTCTCCGGTGGGGCGTAATGACTGGATGGAGTTGCCCCCCGGCTGGAGACGCGGGTCGGGAATAACTCGATGTTTCCCAACCCGTTGGCGCCGGTTGTTAAATCCCGGCGGAGTTGAGGGAGCGGCAAGATCGACACTTATTTGCCCATCGTCGTCCTGGGGGTGCTGGTGGCCGTGGTGGCCGGCTCGATGCTGGCCGGCAGCCATTTCCTGGGTCCCAAGCGCAAGACCGATATCAAACAACAGCCGTTCGAGTGCGGCAAAACGCCGTTCCAGACCCCCGGCAACCGTTTCGGGGTCAAGTTTTATCTCATTGCCATCCTGTTTATCATCTTTGATGTCGATTTGGCGTTTTTATTCCCCTGGGCGGTGGTATTTCGCGACCTGGGAATGTATGGTTTTATCTCCATGCTGATTTTTTTGGGCTTTGTCGCGGTGGGGCTGGCGGTGATCTGGAAGAAAGGCGCGTTCAAATGGCGGTAGAGCAACCGGGTGGATTTCTGACCACGCGGGTCAACGACTTTGTCGGTTGGTGCCGGAAATTTTCGCTGTTTCCCTATCCGTTTGTCACCGCCTGCTGCGGGATGGAGTATATGTCGGTTTCCTCGGCGCACTATGACCTCGACCGTTTCGGGGCGGCCTGGCCGCGTTTCACCCCCCGGCAAGCCGATCTGCTGATGGTCGTCGGCACGATCAGCCACAAGATGACACCCATTCTCAAAATGGTGTACGACCAGATGTGCGAGCCGAAATGGGTGATGGCGTTCGGGGTGTGCACCTGTACCGGTGGGTTTTACGACAACTATGCCACCGTGCAGGGAATCGACACGATCATCCCGGTCGATATTTATATCCCCGGCTGTCCCCCCCGGCCCGAGGCCGTGTTGGATGGGATTATTAAATTACAAAAGAAAATCCAGGCAAGTAAAAATCCCCTAATCGGGCCCAAATCCGATGAGCGAACCGCAAAATAAAAAAACCGTGACGGATTCCCCAGCCCTCGCCGGAATCGTTGAGAACTTCAGCGAGGCGGTGGTGGAGACCCACGCCGCGCACGGCGATTTTACGGCGATTATCCAACCCGATAAAATTGTTGCGGTCATTACCTGGCTTAAAAACGAACCGGGGCTGGAATTCAACATGCTGATGGACCTCTTCGGCGTGGATTATCTCCCCCGGCAGCCACGGTTCGAGGTGGTGTATCATCTGTATTCGGTCAGCCAAAACCACCGGGTATGGATCAAAGTCCAACTGGACGGCGCCAGGCCGGAGGTGGATTCGATCACCTCATTATATAAAGCCGCCAACTGGTTTGAACGGGAAGTCTGGGACATGTTCGGGATCAAGTTTAACGGGCATCCCGACCTCAGGCGTATCCTGATGTACGACCAGTTCGAGGGCCACCCGCTGCGGCGCGATTATCCGATTGATAAACGCCAGCCGATTGTCGAGCCCCGAACGGAACATTTATAAGATCGCCGACATGAGCTTAACCGTCGAAAAAATCGCGGGCCAAGATGCCGACACGCAGCCATATCTGCTGAATATCGGGCCGTCACACCCGGCGATGCACGGGGTAATCCGGATCATTGCCCAACTCGACGGTGAACGGATCGTCAAAGTCGAGGATATCGAGATCGGCTTTCTGCACCGCGCGTTCGAAAAAAGCTGCGAGCAGGTCGGCTGGAACCTGGCCTTCCCCTACACCGACCGGCTCAATTATGTCTCCCCGCTGATTAACAACTGTGGGTACGCGATGGCGGTGGAGAAATTGCTGGATATTGCCGTGCCCGAGCGGTGTGAATATATCCGGGTAATCATGTCGGAGATCTCACGGATCTCCGATCATCTCACCTGCATCGCCGCCTCGGCCATGGAGTTGGGTGCGTTCACCCCGTTTATTTATTTTATGAAAGCCCGTGAATATCTCTATGAACTGATCGAGGAGGTCACTGGGGCGCGTTTGACCGTATCGTATGTCCGCGTGGGTGGGGTTAAAGCCGATTTACCCGATGGTTTTTTGGCGAAAGTCCCGCCGGTGCTGGATAGAGTTCTGGAAATCGTCGAGGAAGTCGGCGGGCTGTTGACCCGCAACCGCATCTTTGTCGACCGGATGAAAGACGTGGGGGTAATCAGCAGGGAATCGGCGATATCTTATGGATTTACCGGACCCATGTTGCGCGCCTGCGGGGTGGGATTCGATGTCCGGCGGGCGACACCGTATCATGTCTACGATCGCCTGCATTTTGATATCCCGGTCGGTGAAACCGGCGATAGCTACGACCGCTACCTGGTGCGCATGGAGGAAATGCGCCAATCGGCGCGGATTATCCGCCAAGCCATTGAACAGATTCCTGCCGGACCGGTGGCCGTCACCCCGGCGGGCCGGCCGATGAGCGGGGCGGAAATGGTTGACGCCGGCGAAAAGGGACAAACCGCAGAATGGCCGTTTCGCATGGCGGTTGCCGATCCCACTTTGGAGGGAACGGAAAAAGCGCGGCGCCAGGGAATCAAAGTTGATGATGTTGGGGTGTCATTGCCATCGAAGGAAGACACCTACGGCAATATCGAAGGATTAATGAACCATTTCATGTTGATCATGGAGCCAGAGGGGATCAAGCCCCCGGCTGGTGAAGCATACGCGGCGGTAGAAGGCGGCAACGGGGAATTGGGCTTCTACGTGGTATCCGACGGATCGGGGCGGCCGATGCGGGTGCGCTGCCGCCCACCGTGTTTCCCGTTGATGGCCGGATTGGGTGAAATGATCGAGGGCGGTTTGATGGCCGATGTTATCGCCACCTTCGGCACGGTCAACATGATTGCGGGGGAGTTGGATCGGTAAACAATTTTGTACGTGGCGGGGTTTTGAGTGCAACAGATGTTTGGAAACCGTTTTAAAACCTGTCATTCCCGCGCAGGCGGGAATCCAGTAACGTAGGGTGGGCATTGCCCACCCTACAAAAGTGAATATGTGATGGCAGACCCAATTATAACTGAAGAAATAAAACCGGCGGAATTCTCCCCGGAAGCGCAACAGGAAGCCGCGGCGATTATTGCCCGCTACCCGGAGCGCAACTCGGCCATCCTGCCGATTTTACATCTGGCGCAGCAGGAATTCGGGTATATCTCCCCCGAGGCCGAATACCTGGTGGCCGATCTGCTGCAACGGCCGGTCACCGATGTCCATGGGGTGATTACTTTTTACACCATGTTCAACCGTCAGCCGGTAGGGAAATATCATATCCAGATTTGCCGCAATATTTCCTGTTGGCTGAAAAACGCGCCCGGTTTGCTGGAACATCTTAAAAATAAACTCGGGATCGACGTGGGCGAGACCAGTGCTGACGGAAAGTTTACTTTAACTGAAGTCGAATGCCTGGCCCACTGCGAGTATGCGCCGGTATTGCAGATCAATGACGAGATTATCGGGAATCTGACCAAAGAGAAAATCGACCAGATAATCGACGACGCGAAATAGTTTAAAACGGCCATGAAGCTCATCTCTAAAAATTTCGAGACGCCTGATTCGCATAAACTGGCGGTATATGAAAAATCCGGCGGGTATACGAGGATTCGCCAGGCGTTAGAGATGGACCCGCAGCAGATCATCGATGAGGTGATCGCCTCGAATCTGCGCGGTCTCGGCGGCGCAGGTTTTCCCGCCGGGCGCAAGTGGTCGTTTTTGCCCAAAAATAATCCCAAACCACGGTACCTGGTGGTCAACGCCGACGAGGGCGAGCCGGGAACGTGTAAAGACAAATATGTGATGACTTACGATCCCCACCTGCTGTTGGAGGGGATTATGATCACCTCCTGGGCGATTAACTCTCATCTCTGTTTTATTTATATCCGTGGCGAGTATGTTAAACAGGCGCGGATCCTCGAGGAAGCCATCGCCGAGGCCAGGCAAGCCGGGTATCTGGGCGAAAAGATGTTCGGCCGGGATTTTCCGCTTGAGATCATCGTGCATCGCGGGGCGGGGGCGTATATCTGCGGCGAGGAAACCTCGCTTCTAACTTCATTAGAGGGCCATCGCGGCTGGCCGCGGTTAAAGCCGCCGTTCCCGGCAGTCGAGGGATACCTGTCCTGTCCGACGATTGTCAACAATGTCGAAACGATTTCCTATGTGCCCTGGGTTATCGAGTTGGGCGGACAAAAATTCGCCGATCTGGGGTGTGAGCGCAACGGCGGCATGCGGTTGTATTCCGTGTCCGGGTGCGTGAACAAACCTGGAGTATACGAACTTCCGGTAGGCACCTCGTTGCGGGATATTATTTACGAACACGCCGGGGGTCTGCCCGAGGGGCGCAAGCTCAAAGCCGTGATTCCCGGCGGGTCGTCCTCGCCGATTTTGACCGCCGATGAAATCGATATCTCGATGGATTTTGACTCACTGGCCCAGGCGGGTTCGATGCTGGGTTCGGCTGGTATTATTGTTTTTGATGATTCGGTAAATTTGGTCGAAGCGCTGGCGGTACTGATTCGTTTTTACGCGCATGAATCCTGTGGCCAGTGCACGCCCTGTCGCGAGGGGACCGGGTGGATGAGAAAAATAATCGAGCGGGTGTTGGATGGCGGGGGGCGAGAAGCCGATCCGCCTAATCTGCTCCGTATCGCGAATAATATCATCGGTCGCTCGATCTGCCCGCTGGGCGAGGCGGCGGCGCTGCCGGTGATCGGATTTGTCACCAAGTTCCGCGCGGAATTTGAGGAGTATATCGCCAAAAGCCGAAAAACCGATGCGGCCACGGCCGGATCGACAATGGCGGCGGCGTTATAGGATAAAATGAGTCCGGCGACGGTAAAACTGACGATTGACGGCCGGGAAATCGAAGTTCCGGCAGGGACCCGGGTTATCGAGGCGGCGAAAAAGTTGGGGATTAAAATTCCCCACTACTGCTATCACCCCGCGCTCTCGATTGCCGGCTCCTGCCGCATATGCCTGGTGGAAATTGAAAAGTTCCCCAAGCCGGCCATTGCCTGCCATACCGTGGCTTCCGAGGGAATGATCGTTTACACCGACAGCGAAACGGCGCGGCAGGCCCGCGCGGCGATGTTGGAATTTTTACTGGCCAACCATCCCCTGGATTGTCCGATCTGTGACCAGGCCGGAGAATGCAAACTGCAGCAGTATTACATGACTGTCGGGCAATATGATTCGGTGCTTTTGGACAACAAGGTTAAGAAAACCAAAGCCAAAGTCATCGGGCCGCATGTTATCCTGGATTCCGAGCGTTGCATTCTCTGCTCGCGGTGCGTGCGCTTTGCCGATGAAATATCCAAGTCCCACGAGTTGGGCATATTCCATCGGGGTGATCATTCGGAATTATCCAACTACCCCGGAATGTCGCTGGATAACCCGTATTCGGCCAACGTGGTCGATATTTGTCCGGTCGGCGCGTTGACCGACCGTGATTTCCGCTTTATGGTCCGGGTCTGGTATCTCGAATCGGCGCCGTCGATTTGTCATGGCTGCGCGCGCGGGTGTAATATTCGCGTTGATTACCTCACGAGAAGATTTCATCACAATAACGGCAAACGGATCGCGCGGTTCAAGCCACGGGTCAATCCCGAGGTCAACGGCCACTGGATCTGTGATGCCGGGCGGTATTCATATAAAGCCCTGGAAAGTGAAGATCGCTTGCTCAATCCGCGGGTGGCCAACGGCAGCCCGGAAAAAGCCAGTTGGACCGCAACATTGGCCCGGATAGCGGAGGCGTTCTCGACGCATATTTCAGAATATGGAGTCGGCTCCGTGGCGGTAATCGCCTCGGCCTCGATGACCAACGAGGAAATGTGGGCGGCGCGTCAATTGTTTTATGATGGATTAAAAATTGAAAAAATCGCCTGGCGGATTCCTCCCGGTGCGGGGGATGCAGATGACGATCTGTTAATCCGCGCGGATAAAAACGCCAACACCGGCGGAGCGGAAAAGATTTTCGGGCCGATCACCCGGGCGGCCAATGTGCAACAAGTCCTCGATAAGACGGCCGAGGGCCGGATCAAGGCCTGGATTGTCCTGGACCGCGATCTGGCTCCCGCCTTCGGCGAAGAAAAAATCAAGGCATTGATCGGTTCATTGAAATTTTCATTTTATGCCGGTAGTTATCTCAATCCGGTTTCACGCGGTTGCCGGTTTGTTCTGCCCACGGCGGTGTTCACCGAAAAAGAGGGCACCATTACCAACTTCGAGGGATGCGTGCAGCACTTCCCGGCAGTCGTGCCACCGCTGGGGGATTCGTTATCGATGCTGGAGACCCTCTCGCGCCTGGCCTCGGCGTTTGAGCAGGAAAAAATCCCAGCCCATCCCGCCGCTGCGTATCAATCCCTGGGGCGGGAAATTGAACATTTTAAAGATAAAACCTACGCCGAGTTGATTGAACAATCGGCGCCGATGAAAAAGATTTCATCATGAACCCGGTACTATACTGGACATCGACCATCGCCAAGTCGGCCTATATCCTGGCCTTCCCCCTGATTTTGGCCTTTTTCCTGGCCTGGGCCGAGCGGAAACAGTCGGCGGTGATGCAGGACCGGATCGGCGCCAACCGGGCGAAGTTCCTGGGGCGGCCGTTTTTGGGGTTGGTGCACATGGTCTGCGATGCGGTCAAGATGTTCACCAAGGAGGACTTTGTCCCCGACAGCCAAAACCGCGTGTTGCACACGTTGGCCCCGTTTCTGGCGATGTTTTTCGCGCTGATAACTTTTGCGGTCATTCCGTTCGGGTATCAACTGACAATCGCCGGGGAAACTATCGGCCTGCAAGTGGCGGATTTGAATGTGGGCGTGCTGTTTATTTTCGCCATGGCCTCGCTCGGGGTGTACGGTATGGTTTTGGCCGGCTGGTCATCGAATAACAACTACGCCTTGTTGGGCGGGATCCGCGCTGCGGCGCAAATGATTTCGTATGAAATCTGTATCGGGATGACGATCATCGGCGTGGTCCTGGCTTTGGGTACGCTTTCGATGCAGGAGTTGGTCCTCTTGCAGGGCCATCATTATTTCGGCTGGCTCCCCCGCTGGGGTGTTTTGCTCCAGCCATTGGGCTTTTTATTGTTTTTTATCGCTGGGATTGCCGAGACCAAGCGGGTGCCCTTCGACATGCCGGAGGGCGAATCGGAGATCATCGGCTTTAATCTCGAATATTCCTCGATGAAGTTCGCGATGTTTTTGTTTACTGACTTTATCGAGACCGTGTTAATCGCCGCGGTAACCGTGACTTTTTTCTTCGGTGGGTGGCAGATTCCCTGGCTTTTCGATGCCGGCTTTATCGGGCCCTGGGGTGGAACATGGGAAATGCACCCGAACGTCGTCAACATTCTGCGGATGGCCGCGTTTGCCGGCAAGGTCGTCTTTTTCTGCTGGTTGATGATGGCGATCCGCTGGACCCTGCCCCGGTTCCGTTATGACCAACTGATGGACCTGGGATGGAAATGGCTGCTGCCGCTGTCGCTGATCAATATCGTGGTGACCGCGCTGGTGATCCTGGTTTTGAATTAATAAGTGGCTGTAAAAAAGATGGCTGTACAGAATACGATAAAAGTTGCCGCCCGGCGGCGTGAGGCGACACAGGGTTTCTGGGAGCGGGCCTATATTTTCGAGGTGATCCGGGGGCTGTGGATCACCACAAAACACTTTGTAAGTAATCTGTATTACCACATCCTCAAGCTGTTCGGGATCATCAAAACACATCCCCTGACGCCGACGATCCAGTATCCCGAAGAACACCGGCTGCTGGCGCCCCGGCTGCGGACCCTCCACCGCCTGGCCCGGCGAGAGGACGGGTCGCCGCGCTGTGTGGCGTGTATGATGTGTGAGACGGTTTGCCCGGCGTTGTGTATTAAAATCGTCGCCGAAGAGGTGGAAAACCCGTATATCGAGAAACGGCCGCAAAGTTTTGACATTGATATCGGCCGGTGCGTTTTTTGCGGTTTTTGCGTGGAGGCCTGCCCGGAGGACGCTATCCGTATGGACACCGGCATCTTAGAGATTGCCTCGTATTCGCGGGCGGGCATGGTCCTCGATATCGACACCTTGTTGGCCCTGCGGCCCACCGCCATGCGCACGGACAAAGAAGTTGACGAATTACAGAAACAACTGTTAGAATGAAAGATTCGGTGAGTTCCGCGGCGGCGGTTTTGAGAAACCCGGCCGCGGTTGGAAAATAAACCGGGGTAAAGACCGTGGGCAAGACCAAAACCGAACAGCAAATCATCAAGCGGGCCGACCAGACCCTCCTGCAGGAGGGGAAATACGGCTCGAATATCCTGATCACCTCGGTCGACAAGTTTTTGGGCTGGGCGCGGGCCTCCTCGCTGTGGCCGATGACTTTCGGGCTGGCCTGCTGTGCAATCGAGATGATGGCTACCGCTGCCGGGCGGTACGACCTCGACCGGTTCGGCGCGGGTGTGATGCGCGCCTCGCCACGGCAGACGGACTTGATGATCGTCGCCGGCACGGTATCGATGAAAATGGCCCTGCGGGTCAAGCGGCTCTACGAGCAAATGCCCGAACCGAAATATGTGATCTCGATGGGCTCCTGTGCCACCTGCGGCGGGCCATACTGGAAGCACGGCTACCATGTGCTTAAGGGCGTGGATCAGGTTATTCCGGTGGATGTCTACGTTCCGGGTTGTCCGCCACGACCCGAGGCGCTTTTGGAAGGGCTGATGATGTTGCAGGAAAAGATCAAGCGCGAACCGTTCATCGCCAAGAAACTCAAATCGGCCTAAACGCGGGCGAGAAAAGAAAAATAAATTTTCCGGGAAAAACAAGATGACTGCCGCGGAAATATACGAGAAGATCAAGGCCCGGTTCGGTGAGGCGATTTCCGAGTTGGATGAGAAAAATATCGACCCCTTCGTCGTGGTGACGCAACCCGACCGGTTGCCGGAGTTGGCGGCGTTCCTGCATGATGATCCCGAACTTAATTTCAAAGCGCTGATGTGTTTATCCGGCACCGATGACGGGACCAACCTCGGCGTGGTGTACCACCTGAATTCGCTACAGAAGAAACACCGGTTCACCCTCAAAGTCGAGGGTTTGGATCGCGAAGACCCGCACGTTCCCACGGTGGAAAAAATCTGGCCGACCGCTAACTGGCACGAGCGCGAGGCCTATGATATGTTCGGGATTATTTTCGACGAGCACTCCGACCTGCGGCGGATCCTGTGCCCCGACGACTGGGAAGGGTGGCCGTTGCGCAAGGATTACCAAGTGCAGGAATTCTGGCACGGCATCCGGGTCCCTTACCCAACCGGGGAAGACCCGGACCGGGGGAAATATCTTTTCCGGGATGTCCCGGAAAAACCATACCCCGCGCCGTCCCGGCCGGATGATGTGGACATGACGACGAATTGAGGATAATCGATGCGTAAAGCAATGACTGGATCGTGGTCGCTGGTGGTGGGACTGTACATGACATTCCTGCGGCTCTTCCAACGGGCCAACACCATGCAATACCCGGACGAGACGTATGACTTGCCGAAGGGGGCCAAGGGCCAGCTAGATAACAACATCGATGATTGTATCGGCTGTGGGTTGTGCGCGCGCTCCTGTCCGGTCGATTGCATCGCTATCGAGACGGTCAAGCGGGGAAAAGACGAGGGGGAAAAGAAGGCCTCCAACGGCATGAAAATCAGCTTTCACCTGCTCCGCTTCGACATCGACATGGCCAAATGTTGTTATTGCGAATTGTGTTGTGACGCCTGCCCGACCGATTGTTTGTACATGACACCGTCTTACGAAAATTCGGCCTACTCGCGGAGCCACCTGATTTACCATTATCATCGCTTGTCCCCCGAGGAAGGCGCGGCGATTAAGGAAAAGGCGGGCGGAAAATCGACAAAATTAGGAATCCATCCATAACCGAGCGGAATATTATGCAAACGGCAGGCAAGCGATTTGGATTGAGCAAATTAATATGGCTGGCGGGCACCATATGTTTGCTGTCGGTAATGGTATCCTGCGGCGGGAACGGCGACGGTTCGGACTCCGGCGGCCAGGGAACACTGGCCGGCAAAGCGGAATTGTTCGATCGACGTTACTCGTACCTCCTTCGCGGTGACGCGGATTTCCCGACGTTGACCAGTCGGCACAAACTGAAAACCAACAAAGTCGAAGACGAGGTCTCCCGGGTAGAATTGATTCCCGACCCGGACCGTCCGACCGATGGCGATGATTCCTGCATGATTTATCAAATCATGCTGAAAGAGGATGCCAAAGTGCTGGTTGTTTTTGCCGATTCCATCGGTTCGGGACTGGTTTCCTTCGATTTCGGCACCCTGCCTCCCGGCGACTACACCCTGGGAGGCGGTAAATTCCCGCCGGAGTTAAGCGGCTGGACCAAAGAATGTAAACGGCTGGTCATTACCCTGGCGATCGACGATGCGATCCGCCACCGGGCCCGCTGGAGTGTAACCGAACATGGCCGGTTTGCGCACCGGTTGAATTTTTGAATCGATAATCGTACCGGAAAACAGGAATGGGGCATGGAACAAGCAACACCGGATCAAAAGCGCTTTGCCGTCGAAGGCAACGAGGTATATATCGATTTGGGACCCGGCGGAGTTGAGGCGCCGGAGGGAATTTACGACACCGAACGATATTCCCTCAACATGGGGCCCCAGCATCCCGCAACTCACGGAGTACTCCGACTCCGGTTGGAAATGGATGGAGAAACGGTCATCGGGATCGACCCGGTCATCGGTTACCTGCACCGTTGTTTTGAAAAACACGCCGAATCGCTGTCCTACCCCAAGGTAATCCCCTTCACCGACCGGCTGGATTACCTGGCGGGTATGAATCAAAACTGGTCGCTGGTGCTGGGCGCCGAACGCCTGATGGGGCTGGAAATCCCGGAAAAAGTGGAGTACATCCGGGTGATCGTCGGCGAATTTAATCGCATCGCCAGCCACTTGGTGGCCTTCGGCACCTTTGGTCTGGACATGGGCGCTTTTACGCCGTTTCTGTGGTCCTTCCGCGACCGGGAAAAAATCCTCGACTTATTGGAATGGGCTTCCGGTGCGCGTCTTTTGTACAATTATATTTGGATCGGTGGCGTGGCGCGCGACCTGCCGGACGGCTGGACCGCGAAATGCCTGGAGTTTTTGGATTATTTCGAACCCAAGATCGACGATTACGACAAACTTTTAAGTTTTAATCAAATCTTTATCGAACGTACCGCCAGGGTGGGAATCATCTCCGAGGAAATCGCGGTCGGCTACGGCCTGACCGGGCCCAACCTGCGGGGCTGCGGGATCGACTGGGACCTGCGCCGTGATGACCCGTATTCAATTTACGACCGCTTTGACTGGGATGTGGCGCTGGGTATCGGGAAGTTCGGGCCGATCGGCTCCTGTTGGGACCGGTACTGGGTCCGGATGCAGGAAATGCGCCAGTCGATACGGATTCTCCGCCAGGCGATCAAGGGCTTGCCCGCCGAGGGTGACGTCCGTGAAAAAGTCCCCAAAAAGGTCAAAGTCCCCGAGGGTGACTATTATGTCCGTACCGAAGCGCCGAAGGGCGAATTGGGTTTCTATATCATCGGCGGCGGGAAAGACATCGCCAAACGAATCAAGGCGCGTTCCCCGTCATTTTGCGCCATCTCATCAATGGATGCGATCGCCAAATCCCCCGACAACCCGCGGATGCTGATTGCCGACGTGGTGGCCGTCATCGCCTCGTTTGATATCGTGCTCGGTGAAATCGACCGCTGAGGATTGGACCTAATCGAGAATGTTTTCCGGCCGATCCGGTAAAGCAAACTAAGGTGTCTGCTGGAGTTGGGGTGTCGGCTGGTCCAGCGCCGTGCGGACCGTATGACAGAGATGATCCAGGGTAAAGGGTTTTTCCAGAAACGATGAACCCTTGCCGGCCGGGCTTTCTTTAACCACGTCGCTGCTGGTATACCCCGACATAAAAATCACCTTTAGGCCGGGATGCTGTGCGATCAGCGTTTCGGCCAGGTCGATGCCGCTCATATGTGGCATCACCACGTCGGTTAACAACAGGTGAATACTCCCGGTATGTTGTTCGTATTTTTCAAGCGCATCAGCTCCGTCATGGGCGGTAATGATCTCATGCCCCATTGATCGGAGCGTTTTACAAACCATGTCGCGAACCCCCTCCTCGTCTTCCACCACGAGAATGATCTCTTCCCGGCGGCATGACGGTTCGGCAGTCGTCGTTTCGGCGGAAATATCGACCTGCGATAAGTGTATGATAAAAGTCGTTCCATCCCCCGGTTCACTCTCAACTTTAATATGTCCGCCGCTCTGGGTAATGATGCCGTAGACCGTAGAAAGTCCCAAGCCCGTCCCTTTGCCGGCTTCCTTGGTGGTAAAAAACGGCTCGAAGATGTGGGCCATGGTATCTTCATCCATGCCGGTCCCGGTATCACTGACGGTCAGGCGGATATAAGGCCCCGCATTAATGCCCAGTTCGCGGGCGTTCTTTTCATCGAACACGGTGTTGGCGGTCGCAATCGTAATCCGGCCGCCGTCAGGCAGGGCATCTCGCGCATTGATCACCAGGTTCATCAGGACCTGTTCCATTTGACCGGGATCGGCTTTGACCGGCTTGAGGGCGGCATCAGTGGCGGTTACCAGCTCGATATTCTCACCAATCAGTCGCTGCAACATCGTCTGCACGTTGTCCACGATATCGTTAATATTCAGGACTTTCGGCGCCAGGACCTGCTTGCGGCTGAAAGCCAACAACTGGCGGGTCAGGGAGGAAGCCCGGTTGGCAGTCTCCTTTATTTCACGAACATTGTGACCCAGCGGACTGTCCGGGTCCAGGCGGTGCAACAACAACTCGGTATGCCCGGTTATGACCGAGATAAGGTTATTGAAATCGTGGGCCACGCTACCCGCCAGGCGACCGATGGCTTCCATCTTCTGTGCGTGGAGCAGTTGTTCCTCACTCTCGAGAAGTGCTTTCTCGGTGCGCCGATGATCGGTGATATCCAGGGCATACATATTAACATACCCGGCCTCCGCGACCGGCTTGATAAACATGAGGTATGTTGCCGCACCACATTCAAACTCGATCTCATTTTGCTCATTACTCTTCAGGGCTTCCCCGGCCATCCGCCACCATTGGTCGGGAATCGGATTGCCGACTTCAGTATTCCAGTCAAGTAACAATTGCCGGCTTTGCTCATTGGCATAAATAAGAACACCATCCACATCGACCCGCAAAACCGGGCTGGGGTTTTCCTCGGGAAGTCGACCGAGCATCTTGATTTGATCTTCAAACTGCTTATGCTGGGTTACATCTTCAAAGATGGTGGCAAACCGTCCCCGCCTCGGGGAAAATACGGAGATGCGGAACGTTTTTTTCAACGATTCGATATGTTCCTCAAAGATGACCGGGTCACCCGATGAGGCCACCCGTGCATAAATATCCAAAAACGGCGCTTCATCGGTCTGGTATACTTCCGTGCCCTTGCGGGCGATGACCTGCTCCTGCTCCAGGCCGAGAATTTTTTCGTAGGCGGGATTCACATCAAGGAATAGATAGTCAATCGCCGCCCCGTCATCGTCATAAATAATCTCGTGCAACGCGACGCCTTCATTCATCGATGAATACAAGGTGCGATATTTTTCCTCATTGTCGCGTAGGGCTTCCAGGGTGCGCTTGCGGTCGGTGATGTCCTGCACCGCCCCAAAGGCGCCGATATACCGCCCCTCTTCATTATATCGTCCCGTAATCGAGACGTAAACAAACTTGCGTTTGTTTTTGGCCGTCACAATCTCCATCTCGTATTGCGAGGGAATTCCTTCTTTCAGCTTTTCCGTTTCGTGGAGTATGCGCGACCTTTCTTCTTCCGGGATGTACGTCAGTAGGTTTTTGCCGACCATTTGTTCCGGGGAATCTTCCTCAAAAATGCCGGCGAATGCCGGATTACAGTATTGTACGACTTCGTTCTCGTCGACCAGGCTGATCCCCTCCATGACCGAATCAAACAACTCCTGGAAACGCCGTTCGGACTGTTTCAGCGCTTCCTCGGCGCGTTTGCGGTCCGTGATGTCCAGGGAGTATTCAATGATCTGGCTGACTTTGCCCTGCGGTCCGAAGATGGGATAACCATGGACTTCAAAGATGCGCAGATTTCCTTCCCGGTCATAATGAGTATGCTCGACCCGAGCCGGCTGCCCCGTTCTTTTGACGATCTCCAACGGACAGTGGATTTCCGAAGTATCGCAAGGTGTAGTTCGATTGTGGGTGAGGGCATAACAGGTTGACTGTTCACTTGAGATTTTCATACCCGCCGCGGAATTGGCCAATTTGATTGTGTAATCTTCTGCATCAATGACATAAAATGGATGGCCCAGGGATTCGATGGTGTTTTTGATCAACTCATCGCGCTGGTTGATAATTTCCTCGGCACGTTTCCGGTCCGAAATATCCCGGATGACCGCCGTGATTTGGATAATCTTGTTGCCGTCACGAACGATCTTGCCGACCTCCTCGACATGATAGATGGTACCATCCTTGCCCACGATGCGGCTCTCGGTGAGGAATTCATCAACGGCATGGATTGTTTGCCGCAGGTTGGTCATTACCCGCTCTCGGTCATCAGGATGAATGAATTCCGATAAGGACCGCCCGATCATCTCACTGGGCTGGTAGCCATAATATTTCGCTTGCGGGCTGGCATAAATGATAGTGCCGTCGGGCAGATATGAAATAATGAGATCAAAGGTATTTTCGATAATCGTTCGATATTGCTTTTCATTTTCCTGCAATTTATTCTCGATCTGTTTCCGCTCGGTAACTTCGCGGAAAGTCGTGAAAATAGCCCTGCCGTCCCGCCACGGAAGCACTGTGGCAGTGACATCCATCAGGCAGACTGAGCCGTCGGCCCGCAGAATTTCCTGGCCATCAAATACGCCACCATACACCCGCAATTTGGCCAGCAAATCATCCGGTGATTGCTTCGCATGTGACGCAAAAAGCAATGAAATAGGTTGCCCCTCAAAGTCTTCGGGAGCAAATCCCAAAATATCTCCAATGGCCCTGCTGACTTTTAATACTTCTCCGTCCTCATTAACAATCATCATAATATCAAGGGATTCATTGAAGATATGCTCGAGAACCTTCCCGGTCTGATGAACGGTTCGTTCGAACTGCCGGTGGCTCATAATATCATGCAAAGTTATTATTACCGACGTACTTCCATCACTTTTCTTCATCCCCGCATGAATTAAATTATAAACTTTTCCGGTTTTTGATGAATGCCACTGGAACTGCGCCGCCTTGCCGGAGAGTACCGATAACCTTTTACACCAAGGGCAGGCTTCATTCCGACCGTCGAGATATTCATGACACTTTTTCCCTTCGTATGGCCCGAATTGATCAATAAGCGCGGAATTGGCATATTCAACAATGAGATTGTCGCTGGTAACAAGCACTCCATCTTCCATAACGTCGAGGAGATTCGCGGCATAACTCCATTGATTTTTTAATACCTCATCGGTTATTACCCGTTCAGTCAGGTCACGAATAAAAACGAAGTCGGCGGGCGCGCCATCATCGTTGATTATGCCGGCATTGAGTTCAACGTCGATTTTTCGTCCGTCCCGGTGTTTCAGGACCGTGCGATAGATCGCGGGGACCTCTTCCCCCGCGATGCGGCGGGCGTAACGCTGCTGGACTTTTTCCAATTCATCCGGATAGATGTAATCAATGAATAACGTCCCGGTTATTTCATCAACGCTGTATCCTATCATCTCGGCCAAACGCGCGTTAACAAATTTTAGCCGGGAATCCTGTACGACGGCCACCCCATCGTTGGCGCGTTCGATAAGATCGCGGTATCGTTCCTCACTGGCGCGCAACTCGCGTTCGGCCCTGCTATGTTCACATACTTCCATCGCCAGGGCCACCGAATCGGCCATCGAGGCGGCAAAGTTCTGCTCATCAAGAGTCCAGCGACGGGGCGGGCCGACGTGCTCGCAACAAACGACGCCCGCGATTCGTCCACCGGTCCTGATCGGAACGTCCAGCATCGCGGTAATTCCCAAAGGAGTCAGGTAGGAATCCGAGAACTCCCGGGTCCGGGGGTCGGTGTGGGCATTGTGGGCGACGATCGTGCGGCTCTCTTCCAATGCGGCGAAATAGGCGGGGTACTGATCTTTGGCTAACTCGACTCCGTCGGAATGGCGCTCTTTGCTTTTTTCATATAGATCCAGGCAATGAATCGCCGTGAAATCATCATTGTGTAGCCATACGCTGACCCGTTCAACTTCCAGCGCCTCGACGACGGTCTCGTTAATTTTGCGCACGGCTGCCGGCAGGTTACCCAGGACGAGAACCTTGCGCATATCCAACTTGACCAGCGCCGCGTTTTGCCGTTGCAATCGGACCTCGTTTTCCCGCAAAGCATCGGCCGCACGCTTGCGGTGGGTAATGTTACGGGCGATGCCGCACAACCCGGTTATCGTACCGGAATTGTCGCGGATCGGCATCTTGATGATGTGCAGCGTAATCGGTTTGTCTTTAATCGGCCGGGTGACCTCTTCTTCCACTGTTTCCCCGGCCAGCACCCGCGCATCCACCTCGTGGAGCAGGTCGCGGCCGCCGCCGGTAATCCCAAAAACCTCCTCTTCGGTCCGTCCAAGTTGCTCGGATGCCGGCATGCCCAATAGCGCCTCCATACTTGGATTAACCACGGTGTATTTCAATTCCAGGTTTTTGATGAAGATAATATCTTCGGCAGCGGTGAAAATGGAGCGGAACCGCTCCTCGCTTTCCCGGAGCGCGTGGACCGCTTCAACCCGCTCGGTGATATCTTCTCCAGAACTAAGCGTACCGCTAATGGTCCCGTGCTCGTCTTTCAGCAGATTATTGTGCCAGGCGATTAGATGTTCCTCACCGGCCGCGGTGATAATCAGGTTTTCGTAATATTCCACCAGCGCCAGTTCACCGTCCATCAATTTGCCGAATACGACCTTCACCTCGCGACGCATTCGCTCCGGAATGAAATTATCGAACCAGTTCCGGCCGATGATTTCTGCTGCGGCCCCGCCGAGTATTTCACACCCCTTCCGGTTGATCATCGTGATCCGCCCCTGCACGTCCAAGGTGACGATAATCACACCGGCGATATTGAGATATCGCTGGGCGGTTTCCTTCTCCTTCCGCAATGCCGTGGCAGCCCGATGGGATTTGGTGACATCATGAAAGATTAAAACGGCACCGGTAACCTTGCCGTCGTTGTCGGTAATCGGCGCCGCGCTGTCATCGATAGGACGGCGTGAACCGTCCCTGGCAATCAGTAATGTACGGTTAGCCAGTGCCACGATTGTTTTCTCATTGAGGGCCCGGTCGACAGGGTTCGGCACCGGTTCCCCTGTCTTTTCGTTGATGATCTTAAAAAGCTCATGGATGGGCCGCCCGATTGCTTCTTCCGCCGACCAGCCGGTGAACTTTTGTGCCACCGGGTTGAGGAATGTCACCACGCCGGCAAGATCAGTTGCGATGACTGCATCGCCGATACTGTGCAGGGTCGTGGCTAGATTTGCCCTGCTGGCGGCGAGTGATTCCTGGGCACGGCGGCGCGCGGCAAACAGCCGCGAGGTGATGATCCCAAAAACCAGGATACCCACAAACAAAAGTATACGGATAATTATTTCATGGGGTAGCGTGTCGTATGACCATGCCTCCCAGAATGATCCATCTCCAAGATAGAGATAGTCCATAACAACATCGGCTAACCACACCAGCAATCCAAGAAAGACAGAGAAGATTAGTATTTTATATTCGGTTTTCACGCAATACATCCCGCCGACACAATGCTGAAACCCACGTTACCCTACCTCCCGATTATCCTTGACCGACCCCTGCTGCGCCAAGTCGAAGCTGTTATCCGATGAATAGATCGACGACGTTTCTTCCCCATCTGCAGTCGTAATACAACAGGGGGGTCATATACTTTATATCGACATCCAATGGCGCATCTTCATTGGTTCCCGTCCGGGTCGTTCGACGGCGTAAGTCATATATTGGCAAATAGATAGGCCGGCCTTATATAAAAATAGACTGGCGCGGACAGCAGCCGGCTGGACCCGCATTGCACGTGACGCACAATCAGGCAGTTCTCACCGGGAATATCAGCACTACAAAATGCAATATATTCCGGTATCAACCACCGAAATCCGCGGTCGAAACGATATGCCGATCAGCGCGTAAACCGGAAACGGATTGATTCGGTCGGACAGACTCCAATACACTCACCGCAGGAGGTGCAATCGGGGGCGGCTTTGGTATCCGGGTCTTTTAATTTGGCGATGGTCGGACACGGACTTTCCTCGACACACGTCCCGCAATCATCGCAGGTATTCAGGTCGACTCGTATCCGTCCCGGCGCGATTTTCTCCAACAACCAGGTAATCGCGCCGATCGGGCAGATGGCATAGCAGAATGGCCGGTATAAAACCAGACTGGCGATAATCAAAATCGCGAACATTATCACAAACAATGTATCGATCCGCCAGTGCAACAACTCGAAGAAGTTGACCGGTTCGTAGACACTATACGCCGAAAAAGCGGTCCAGAGGCGACTGCTCAGATCGGCCTCCGCGCCCGCTGCCAGGTAGGCGATGTGGTCCTTGACCGCAAAGAATGTCAGGACAAACATCGTTAAAAACGCCATTCTGATCGAATTGAACGCGGTGAAATTGAACTGTTTCCAGCGGGGTTTAAAGGGGATCTTGTTAATCAACTCCTGCAACGCGCCCAATGGGCACACCCAGCCGCAAAACAGTTTACGACCGATCAAACTGGGCAACAGCATGGCCACCGCCAACGCGGTAAACGCCGGAAAAAACTCGCCCCAGGTGAATTTGAACATGAACAGCTTGGTGAGACCGCACATGGGGCTGGGGTGCAGGGGAAAGAAATAATCCAGCCCGAACAGCGCAAAAGCCAGCGCCAATACGGCAATACGTACCCACCGGTTGATTTTTCGCGCCAGCAACAACACTAGCCCGATGACCATCAGCACCGCAAACCAGAAATATTTCCCGATAAACAGGAAATCCCATAGCCCGGGCGACTGTTCGGTTTCAGGTTCGACTTGCGGCTTTTCCGTTTGAATTGCCGCCGCAGTTGCCGCCGTATCCTCGGCGGCCGATGAAGTGTCGGACTCGCAGTCCTGCGGGGATTGCCCCTCCCGCGCGCCGGCCTGGGCATAGGCCGGCATCGCCGATCCCGCGTAAAGGACCATAACCGCCAGGAGGAGGGCCAAGGCCAGGATTGGTTTTCCTAGTTTTCTCATACACCCAATATGTAAAATACCGTCCCGCCTGTAAACAAGGTGAGGTGTTTTTGTGTCAATTTGGCGCGTTTTGGCAAACTCGAAGGACCTTAACTGCAACGGGTAATTGCAAATAACACACCAGATACATATTGAAGAACGAGAGCATCCCATCGTATAATTGGCATTGACCCAGGAGGCGAAGAAGAAAGATACGGGGGAAAAACCGATGAAAAAAATCGATTGGGGTTATCTGCGGCCGGGGTGAGCAACCTGTAAAAAAACGCAGGAGTTTCTTGCACAGAACGAGATCAAAACCACCGCAGAAGTTAATGCCGCGGTTCGCGAAGGTCCGCTGGACGATGAAGACATGGCATTCATGCACAAGTTTGGCGATGCAGTGCGTCACAAAAAGAAATGGTTTACCTAGCTTGGCCGCAGACGTGGACGGTGGCTGGGAACCGTATCCTGGCAGACCTCCATTGTTTGTCCGGCAAGCAGTTACAGAATTTTTGGAATATTTTCAATTTTGCCTGGTATATCACTCGCAGGGAGACCGGGGGTAGGATCACGCCCGGCAGGTTGGGAGTTTTCAGCCGGGTGGGTTGATCGATAAACGCGGCGATCAGTGGAGACTTGCAGGCGGTATTTGATCGACGCGACGGCGGGCGGAGTTGCTCCGCCCGCTTCTTTTTTGTAACCTGCCTTGAAGATAGTTTCCAGCTTCAGTATGGATAAGTGATCCATACTTCGGATGGCGTCTAGCAAAACATGGGTGAAATATTGCACCCTGGTTATACATAAGGTGTTGAGGAATCCCCAACGATTACAATTCACTCGGCGGCGAAATCCTGACGTGAGTTATTTCACGCAGCGAAAACCGAGATCATCGGCGATGGTCTCGGGGGTGCGCTTGCCGCGATAGATCGACGAGAGCGTCGGACCCCAGGAACGGAACGAGCCGCCGCGCACTACTTTGCGCACCCCGCGTTCCGGTCCGGTGGGATTGGAGCCGGTTATCTTTTGGTAAGCATCAGGGATATACCAATCGGCGGTCCATTCCCATACATTGCCCGCCATCCCCATCACGCCCAGCGGAGTCTTCCCCTTTCCGAAGGCGGCAACCGGGGCGGTAAACATAAACCCGTCGGACGGGTCGGGAAAATCACCGTCTTTGGTAGGGCGGCCGTGGTTGGTGTTTTTCTCAATTAGGAGATCACCCCACGGGAACCGCCGGCCTTTCGTGCCGCGCGCCGCCCGTTCCCATTCGGCCTCGGTCGGCAACCGCATTCCCGCCCAGGCGGCATAAGCCCTCGCGTCATACCAGTTAACATACACCACCGGATATTTCTCCCGCCCGGCAGCAACAGTATGCTTCCCTTCGACGCGGCGGATACCGCACGTCGAGGCATCAGTCATCTGCGGATGATAATGTTGGCCGGTATCGGCAACCGCGTTTAAGAACGCCGCATACTGCTCAATGGTCACGGTCTGCGCGGCGATGCGATACGCCGATAACCGTACCGGTTCTCCCCCGAAAGCGTTGTCGAACACGGTAATATCGATGCTGTTTTCGCCGTAGGTCTTATCAAGCGTGGCGATGAAATTCAACAACCCTTGCTCCTGCATCCCCAAGACAAACTTGCCCTCGGGAATATACACCAGCGGAGTCGAGGGTCCCGGTGGCTTTTGCGCAACAGCGAGAACCGGAAGGAAAACGACAATTAAAAGAAGCAACGACGTAACGATTATCTTTGTCGGCGTGTTCATGTCCATCATCGATTCCGATTCTTATTACCCATCTTCTTGAGAAAATCGGCTCGATCTACCATTTTGTTTAGGCACATTTCCGGCATTTGATACATACGATTCATTTGATTGCCGTTGGCGGGGCGGGATTCTCGGCCGTATTCCCTTTCAAATGCGACCAGCGCCTGAAAAACGATAAAACCGCACCCAATGTCACCAGCGTGATACCCAACCAGACCAGGGAAATCAGCGGCTTGCGGGATACCTCCAGGGTCAGTAATTCCTTGCCGGGGGAGGCCGCCATGGCCGGATTGTGAATCGCCACCTGCACCGAATGACTTTCTACTTTAATCCGCTCCAGGGAGACAGTCAAATCGGCGCCGGGAATCGTCAACGGCGGCGAACTGACCTGGTTGCCCGGCCCACTGATATATCGGGGAATGACCTTAACCGTATCGTCGGGCCCGGCAACCGTGAGCCGCGCGCCGACGGCAATTTGATCGGCCTCGTGGTCTCCCATTTCAAACCCCGCAAAAGTAATCGTATAATCCCCGGATGCCACCGGTTTGTTCTGTGCCAATTCCAAATGCGTAATCCCGCCGGGTTCCTCGATAGTCTGCAAGTCGACCGGCGCGATGTAAATATCCCTGAGCAACCCCTCAATGACATGGGGATTGCGCATCACCGACTTGGTGTATTCGGTGTAATACAGTTTGGGCCGCGCGAACTGCGTTCGACCCTCGGAGATCAATCGTATATTGAGGTAGCCATCTTCCACCCGCGTACTATCGACCCGTGATAGATAGGTCATTTCGTATCCCATCGCCGCCTCCCGCACGCCCGTTTGCAGATTTACGCGCTGGGTTGAACCATAATTCGAGGAGGCGACAATACCCAGGACCATCAGCGCAAAGCCGAAATGAGCGAGCGGCCCGCCGACGCGCAATAGCGTGAGGCGGGGCAAAAGAATTATCGCATGGATATTGGTGCCCAACGCCCACACCCCGAAGAAGATCAATACCAGATCAGAGAATTGCAGGTTTGCTATCAATACTACGATTATCGTGACTACCGTGGCCGCCACGGCCGGCCAGAACGCCTTTTTGATAAGTTCGTTGGCTGATGTTCGTCCCGCGCGGGTGAAGGGAATAACCACCAATAGCAGCAAGAGCGCAATGCCCGCAGGAATACTAATCGAACTGTAGTAAGCCAGCGTCACATTGGCCGGGTCACCGAAAATCCTCGTCAAAAGCGGGGCGGAGGTCCCCAGAAGGACTAAAAAGGAAATAACCACCAAAACCAGAAGCCCCAAAGTCAGACCGGATTCGCGCGACGTCGGATTGGGGTCCAGGCGGTCCGTCGAAATCGAGCGGGCGCGCCATAAAAGCAAACCCGGACAGCCAATCACCAGCAGGAGCATAAAACCGACCAGGTAGGCGTTGATCCCCAAATCCGTGAATGAATGGACTGAAAAATCAGCCAGCACACCCGAGCGGGTCAGGAATGTCCCGTACACCACCAACAAAAGCGCCAGAATGGCCAGTAATAAGTTGGTCCGGACCAGCTTATTCTGGCGCCGCTGGACCAGCAGCCCGTGCAACAAGGCCAGGGTGATCACCCAGGGAATCAACGAGGAATTCTCCACCGGATCCCAGCCCCAATACCCGCCCCAACCCAATGTTTTGTACGCCCAATACGCCCCAAGAAAAATCCCGATGCCCAGAGTAACTACACCCAGCCCGACCCAGGGCAGGACCAGGCGCGGAAAAGAATCGTATTCCCGCGCGGCCAGCGAAGCCATTGCGTAGGCAAAGGGAATGGCCAACGCCGCGAAACCCAGAAAAACAATCGGTGGGTGAATCACCATCCAGGGATTCTGTAAAAGCGGATTCAGCCCGCGACCGTCGGTGACCTCGAATCCGGTCGGAGCAAACGGCGAACGCACAACCAGCACGACGACCAGGAATATTTGTACGACAAGGAAAAACACCATCGCCCAACGTTCATAATCGCCGGCGCGGGCGATGACTGTCCAGCCCAGCAGCACACCGAAAAACAACCACAAGAGGAACGTCCCCTCCTGGCCGCCCCAGAATGAGGAAACTACATATTTCAACGGCAGATCAAGCGAGGAGTAAGCGAACACATACTGAAATTCAAACCGGTGGGTGAGAAACAAATACATCAAATAGACCACAGCGACCGTAACCAGCGCGGTCATGGCCGCATAACATATCCGCCCCAGCTTGAGCCCGGCCGGCCGCCCACCAAAACCGTATGCCAGCAGCGACACGCAACCGAAAATCCCGGCCAAAATTATCGTTGTCGGACCAAAAATCATCATCCACCACCGCCTTAGACTACACTATCCATATGATGATTAGCAAGTTAAATACCGACTTAACCAAATTGAATATTTATATAAGTGCATTTTAGCCCCGTTTTCCTGTTACGTTATTCGGGGCGGCACCAGTGGGCATTTAAATGAATGTTTTGACTATTTACAAAAAGACATCCTGGATAAAATAAAGGATGGAATTTATGGCCAGATGGCAGATTTTCTACGAACCCAGTGTATAGTCATATACTCGATATGTCTTGTACCGCCGATACCCCAGGTTTTCGGGCACGCGGTTCATCAAGCTGTTGTTCTCCAAAACCCAGGAAAACTCACCCCATCGATACCCGCGCGCCACGCCGTGATTAAAGGTCTCCAGGTAAAATATGTTGTCCAGACCGCGCTTACGGTACTCGGGTAAGATACCCATCGTCACCACGCGCAACCCGTCGATGACCCGCCGGACCTTGGTCAGCCAGAGGAGTTTCAACAATCCGAACGGCAACAGCCGCCCCTTGAGCCGGATCAAAACCTGATTGAAATCGGGCATGCCCATCGAAAAACCCACCGGCCGCCCGTTGTGCTCGGCAATCAGGATCAATTCCGGATCGGCGATCTTTTTCAAATCTTTCGCGGCAAAATCAAATTCCTCATCGGTCAGCGGCACAAAGCCCCAGTTGTCCGCCCAGGCGCTGTTGTAAATCTCTTTGATCGCCGCTATTTCCCGTTCGAAGTTGTCGAAATCGATCACCCGAATCGTGCACCCGCTGCGTTTTTTCACCCGTTCGATCACTCGGGTTACCCGTTCCGGGATCCCTTGCCGGGCGGCGCCGTAATAAGCGTACAGGTCCATGGCCTTGACCAAGCCAAATCGTTCGAAAAACTCGGGATAATATTTTGGGTTGTAAGACATCATAATAACCGGCGGGCGGTCAAAACCGTCCACCAGGAGACCGGTTTCATGGTTGGTGGTGAAGTTCATCGGCCCGCGTGCGCGTTCCATACCTTTTTCGCGAACCCAGTCGACCGCGGTCTGCAATAGGGATTCAGCGACAGCGTAATCGTCGATTGTTTCAAAAAAACCGAAAAACCCGGTCTTTTCCCGATGATATTCATTATGGGTGTGGCTGATGTGCGCGGAGATACGCCCGGCCGGCACGCCGTCTTTATATGCGAGATACAGGGCCACGTCGGCATGGTTGAAAAACGGGTTTTTCTTTCGATCGAAAAACTCCCGGCGTTCAACGAGCAGGGGGTTGACCCAGCACGGGTTTCCCCGGTAGAGACGCTCCGGCAGCTTGAGGAAACGGGTCAGCTCGGATTTGGTTTCGACCAACCTGATCTCGATCGCGGCACTCATCTTTTCACCTGAAGACACCAACAACACCGCCCGTATTTAAAAAAACCTTATCCCACTAACGACAACCGGCGCCGGAACGAAGACCAGGAACACCAAAACCACAAACCGGAGATTTTGTGGAGACGAAGGCCATCGACAATCAGATAACACCGGCTTTTTTGCCTACCCGCTCGAAGATTTCCAGAACCCGATCGAGGTGTTCATCGGTATGCGCGGCGGTATAGGATGTCCTGATTATGGCATGTCCCTTGGGCACCGCCGGGGAGACCGCCGGATTGGTAAACAAACCCTCATCAGTCAGCATGCGCCAGAAATGGAAGGCGTCCATATCCTCGCCGATCAAAATCGGAATTATCGGCGTCTGCGTCGTGCCGATATTAAAGCCCAACTGTTTGAATTCCCTGTGCATCCGGTGCGTGATCTCCCACAACCGTTCACGCCGCTCGGGCTCGCTTTTCATGATTTCCAACGCCGCCAGGCAGGTGGCGACCGCGGAAGGCGGCGGCGATGCCGAAAATATTAATTCACGAGAAAAATGCTTGATATAATGGATGATCTCCTCATCGCCAGCGATAAATCCGCCGATCGAGGCAAACGACTTGGAGAAGGTTCCCATAATCAGGTCGATTTCCTTTTCCAAGCCAAAAAACTCGGCGGTACCGCGGCCCCCCTCACCCAATACGCCCACCGCATGGGCGTCATCGACCATGACCCGCGCGGAATACTTTTGGGCCAGTTTGATGATCTCCGGCAACCGGGCAATGTCACCCTCCATGCTGAAAACGCCGTCCACAATAATGAGCCGTCCCCCGCCATTGTTTAATCCCGCAAGCACTCGTTCCAGATCGGCCGGGTTGTTGTGGATGAATTTCAAGGTCTTGCCGAAGGATAACCGGCAGCCATCGACAATCGAGGCGTGGTCCGCGCGGTCGATCAGCAAATAATCGCTTTTACCGACCAGACAGGAAATCGTACCCAGATTGGTCTGAAAACCGGTGGAGAAAATCAACGCCGCTTCCTGGCGGACAAAATCGGCCAGTTTCTCTTCCAGTTCGACATGCAAATCCAGCGTACCGTTTAAAAACCGCGAACCGGTGCACCCCGAACCATATTTGCGGGTGGCGGCCACCGCTGCTTCGATAACTTTGGGGTGGTTGGTCAGGCCGAGGTAGTTGTTCGACCCGATCATAATCAATTTTTTGCCCTGAATCGTCACTTCCGGCCCGGGGGCCGAGTCGATAACCCGGAAAAACGGGTATAATCCCATTTCCATGACTTCCCGGGCTTCGGTGAATTGGCTGCATTTGGCAAATACATCTGCGGCCTGCGCGGTGGAGGATAAATTGGAGGTTGCCAAATTCGTCTCGCTTTTGTTATCTGATCAGTGTCATCCGGCCCGGCGCCAAAAAAAAGTGGGACCGCGGGCCGGTTTTACACGAGTCCCAAACTCGGAGGTTATTTGTCGGCCGCCGATTTGTCAAGGCCATTTTGGCCGGACATTAAGGGATAAACGCGGTATGGAGCAAATATGGTTCAATCAGATAATAAAAAGACCATTCTGGTAACCGGCGCGAACGGGTTCGTCGGCGCCCGATTGTGCGAGATTCTGTTGGAACGCGGATATGCGGTTCGGGCGTTGGTCCGTCAATCCAGCAACCTGTTTCGGCTGGGAGCGGTGGATGTTGACTTGGTCTATGGCGAACTCGGTGATTTCCCCTCGCTGATCGCGGTTGCCGAGGGAGTAGATATCGTCATCCATGCCGCCGGGAGAATCAAAGCCCCCAGTCTGGCCGAATACATGGAAGCCAACAAACAGGGGACCAAAAATTTAATAAAAGCGGTCACCGAGGTGGCCCCAAATCTGCAACGATTTATTTATGTTTCCTCGCTGGCCGCGGGCGGCCCCGGCCCCGACGAGCGACCGGTTACCGAAGATGATCCACCGCGACCGGTCACCCCCTATGGGGCAAGCAAACTGGCCGGCGAAAAAGAAACTCTATCCTTCGCCGACCGGCTGCCGGTGACGGTAATCCGACCGCCGGGCGTTTACGGCCCCGGTGATACGCAGGTCCTCGGGTTTTTTCGCACGGTATGCTGGCATATCAAACCGTATTTCGGAGCGCCAACCGCGAAATTGCGGCTGGTTTTTGTTGATGATCTGATTGAAGGACTAATCCTGGCCGCTGAAAAAGAGGAAGCGGTCGGCGAAGTCTTCTATATCGCCGACGACAAAAACTACACCTGGCTGGAGCTGGAAACCATTATCGCGCGCGAGGCGCATGTCTGGGCGGTCCCGGTACGCATACCTCACTGGTTTGTTCGTTCGATTGCCGCGCTGTCGGAATTGGCATATAAACCGACCGGAAAGACCCCGGCGTTAAACCGGCACAAAGCCGAGGACTTCCTGCAGGCCAATTGGAGTTGTTCGGTGGCCAAGGCACAACGCATGCTGGGCTATCGCTGCCGCTTTCCCTTCGAGAAAGGCGCGGCGATCACAATCAAGGCCTATCGCGAAAAGGGATGGCTATAGGCCACTCTCGCTCGGGGAGGACTGGGTGATACGTGCTTATCTGGTGCTGATCGGGGTCTGGCTTGTCGCTTTCGTAATCTCGATGGGGCATCATGCGGTCCGGAGACGGCTGCGGCTATCCGAGAGTGGGGTAACCCCGGCGCGGCGGCCCAGTTGGCTGCACATCGCCTTTTCCGATCTATTGCTTTTTTCTTTGATCCCCGGTCTTGTCCTGATGTTTTTTTACCCGTTTTTGCCGTTTAGCGGTTTTCGCGCCGGCCTAGCCCTGGGTTTGGTGGGCATCCTGCTCGGCGCCGCCCCGGTGTTTGTTTTCCTGTTAACCAGTCGGGAACGATCGGCCGCGCAGGTTATGTGCGACGGCTTTTTCTATGTGTTCAAGATTTCGGTCTGCCTGGGCCTTCTTGGTGGCATATACCCACCGTAACGGGACCGCTTGTCGATGAAAAAATCTCTGCTTGCATTGCGTCGGGGATTTGCGCATACGCGGCAGGCGGTCTTTTTTGACCATGCCAATTTTAGCCCTCCGTCCAAGAAAGCCCGGCGGTTGATCGATGGCTTGGCCGCGCGGTATCAAGAACTCGACCCGCATATCGATAGTGAGAGTTTCGCCATTCTCCGCCATATCAAACAGGACTTTGCCCGGATTATCCATGCCCGGGGCGATGAGATCAGCTATTTGCCGAATACCTCAACGGGGATTAATCATATTCTGCTCGGATTAAACCTGAAACGCGGCGAACGAATTCTCCTGCCGGAACTCGAATTTCCGGCGTTGGTGTACCCCATTTCTTACCTGGCGCGAAAAATTGGTCTGCGCCTCGAGTTTTTGCCTTGCCCCGGCGGTTATTTTACGCTCGATGTGCTAAAAAAAGCTCTCAACAAAAAGAAAACCGCGCTGCTGGCCACCAGTTGGGTGCAGTATCAAAATGGATACCGCTATGATGCCAGGGAACTGGCCGAACTCTGTCACCGGCACGGGGCTTTTTTCCTGCTTGATGCCACCCAGGGTGTGGGCACGGTGCCGCTGAATGTAAAAAAAGCCGGGATCGACGCCTTGGCCTGCGGCGGGTCGAAATGGCTGCTTTGCCAGACCGGCAGCGGGTTTTTGTATCTTCATCCCGAACCGGTTCGTCCGGTGCGCCCGGTCAGCATTGGCTGGCTCGCGGTGGACTGGGATATTACATTCAGTGATCTGCAACGCCGTGACCGGCCACTTTTTACCGACGGGCGGCGATTCGAATGGGGAACTTATCCCTACTATAATCTGCGACTGGCACAGGTCGGGCTGGAGTTGATCCTGGCCGCCGGGGTCGGCAGGACCTACACCCACATAAATGGACTTCTCAATGAATTGCGGAGTTTTCTGCCCCGGACTCAGTATGCGGTTTCTTCGCCACAAACCGCCCGGCATCGCTCGGCGATATTAACCTTCACCGGCCCGGAAATCGGAAAACTGCACCAATACCTGGCCGATAACAGATTTAAGGTTTCATTGCGTGAAGGGAATATCCGGGTTTCGCCCCACTTTTACAACACCAGCGGGGAAATGCGACGATTCATCACGACCATACGGAAATTCACGGTATAAGTGGAAGTCGCAGAAGAGAGTAACGGTGGCTATCGCCTGAGCGGGGTGAATATTCAGGGACTGTAGAAGTCTCGATACAAACGAAACCGATCCCGGTGCCATAGGTACAATTGGGTGGAGGCGGAGACCGATCAATCCTTGCGGACGTAATGAATTTCGCATATATAAAGACCGGGGCGCTATGCAGAATCATTGCCTCATAATCCAGTTGATCGGCTCGGCCCCTATCCGGCGGCGGTTATTGGCTTGTGTGCGCCCGATACTGTTGGCGCTGATTATCGCGGTGTTGCTTGGTGTGCAGGTCCTCGCCATCGGCCGTTATCTGGAGGGGGATTGGGTGGGTTACACTTCCATGCGCTTCATCACGTCGGTGGCCATCGGCCCGGAATATGTATATTTCAGCACATCGGGGGGAATCCTGCGCTTCGACCGCTTTCGCAACCGGTGGGACGGGGCGTGGACTATGATTGACGGTTTGCCAACCAACAGTGTGCTGACGATTGCCTTCGATCCGGAGATACGGGAACTCCATGCGCGAACCATGGAAGGGGATGTAGTCTACAACTCGTTGAGCCGTGAATTTGAATTTACCGGCGCTTTTCCCGAATCGCTGGTCACGTACTGGCGGAGGATTGAATTGTTGGACTACGGTTTGCCGGTCGATTTTTCTGCGGTTGAGGAAAATTTCTTAACCGATACACACCTCCGTGATTTCCCGGTACAGGGCGCCATCGTCGATGACTGGGGTAACCGCTGGGTGGGGACATGGGGACTGGGCATCTGGCGTGGGTCCGAATACAGTGCCGAACTGGAACCGATGCCCTACGGTTTGGCCCACGGCAACGTGCGGGCTATCGAGCGATTGGGTCAGTCCTGGTGGTTCGCCGGCCCGTGGTTGGATAACGAACTTTCCGGCGTGACCGTTTTCGATACCCTGCAGGAATCATGGGAATATTTTGAAGCTCGGTTCACCGACGGTTTCGCATCGGACCAGGTTCTGAAAATGACCCACACCGGCGATACAATCTGGATGGCCACCAACGCCGGCCTTACCCGGTATTGTGAGGCCGAAGCGGAAACCTTCCGGACCTACAACGAGTTTGACGGGCTGTTCAGCAACCTGGTAACCGCCGTGGAGCCCGACGGCGACCTAATCTGGGTGGGCACCGACCTCGGCGTCAATGCGCTTTTAATTCCCCAGGACTCCCTGGTTCGGGCCACCAATTGGCTGACCAACGGCGTCTATGTGTATGATTTAAAAGTTATTGACGATTTCGTCTGGATGGGCACCGACCGCGGCCTTTTCCGCATGTTTAAGGAAGGTGGGGCCTGGCGCCGGTTTTCCGGGGCCGAGGGCATTTTAAACGGCCACGTCCGGGCCATCGCCGATGATGATACAGCGTTTTATTTCGGCACCGATCTCGGCCTCGCCATGGTCTTCCGGGATGGCTCGGGAGTCCGGGAGTACATCGCCGAGGATATTTTCCCCGGCGGTGGAATTTATGCCCTAGCGGTGACCGAACGTATCATCTGGGCCTCCACCGCCTCCGGTCTGGTACGGTTCGACCCGCGAACCGAGGAACGCCGGATTTTCGACCGATCGGACGGCTTGTTCGACGATTTTGTGCAGGTAATCTACCGGGACGGGGATTACCTCTGGCTGGGTACACAAGAGGGTGTGCAACGCTTCTATTGGAAAAACCCCTATCGGATTGACTGACCGTCAAGTTGCCGGTAGCCGGCGTATTATATGGTTGAATGAAATTCATTTTTTCGTGTACTTGCTGAAGGGCGGGAGAAGGCAGAGAGCATTGCAACATCAGTGACGGCGACAACACTATTAATTTGTGGGTTTGCTACGAAAATATGATCTGATGGCTGATCACCTGAGACATTCCAACCGAAGACCAGGGGCCGCTGGATGGCGATATGCGCTCACCCTGGTCGTCTTTCTCATGGTGGTGACGCCGATCTCGCAGGGTGCGGACACCGACTTCTTCGGCCGGCATGAGTTGTACATCGACGGCCCGATCGAAGACATCCTGATCGGTGATGCCGATGGCGATGGGTTAGAGGATATATTCGTGTTTTACCGTCGCCCGGCTGTGGATGGGGAAAAATTCCGGGTGGCTTTTTTCCGGCAGGACCAACAGCAAAATTTTAAAAACATCACTAAACAATCATGGGATCTGCCCGACCGGGGCGGCTTTTTTGACCTGGCCAACGTATCCGGAGACAGCCGGCTGGAGTTGGTGGGGTTGGACGATCGGGGTATTTTCTCTTATCCCCTGCAGAGTACCCGGTATGACCCTGTCGCCGAGTCGCTTTTCGTGCCGGAGATCGGCCCGCTGATCCCCCCTTATACCGTCCGGGCTTGGGATTTTTGTTGGCCCCTGATCCGGGGTATGCGAGAAATCATCGCTCTGCCTCGCGGTGACAACCTGGAACTATGGATGGCTGATGGTGAGGGTCCGTACGCGGTAGCCGAATCCCTGATGTGTCGGACGATCACCAGCCCGCCGTCGGCGCGGCCATACTTGCCGGAGAATGCCGCCGGGGGCGTCGGGGGTATTAACTTCTGTCTGCCCTCACCATCACGACCGGTTTCGCCGTCACAATCAGAACTGTTTCTTTCCTCGTCGGCGGGCATCACCGGTTTTCGCCGTGACGCACTCTCCGGCCTGGCGTTTCGAAAAAACGCGCAGTTGGAACATGAAAACGCCCGCGCCCCCTTTTTCTCTCGCGGACCATTCGGCAGCGGGGTTTGGGTGAATGACCTCAACGGCGACGGCTCCTCAGACCTGGTGCGTTGCCGGGTGCATGGCGGCATCACCGAGGCAAATGTCAAGATCGAGATCCACTACGGACCACTTTCACTCCAGAGTACCTTGACCCCGCATCGGAGTTTCGAGGTGGAAAACATCACTGCCTACCCGCAGTTTGCCGATCTGGACGGCGATGGTCGGATGGACATTATCCTTTGTTCGGTCGAACTGGGCACGATTACCTCGGCCAAGATGGTTGTGGTCAAGAGTGCAAACGTCTACTTGTTGGCCTATCGTCAACGGCCGGACAATTCCTTCGGCCCCGATTCCGACGAGCGGCTGAAAGTCTCCTGCCGATTGAATACCGAGTTCCCGGACCTGCTGGGCCGCGTACCGGTGCGTTTTGTGGGGGACCTGAATACTGATGGTCTGGCTGATTTTGTGGTCTGCCCCGGCGGCGACGAGTTCGAAGTTTATTTCGGGCAGGAAGGCCGGCTTTTGCCGCGAGACCCCGAATTGACAATCGACTGCGATTCCCCCGCGGCAATCTACCCCGCAGACTTAAACCATGACCGCAAAACCGATCTCATAGTCCTCCACCACACCAAACGCTCGCATATGCATAAGATTACGGTGTTTATAACGCAGTAGTCGCATTTTTCCTCTCCATTACGACAGAGTCTTAACAAAACGAATCGCCGACGTAAATCAGGCGGTGTTGATCCGAATTTTGCGTCAATCGCTTGTCACACAAACAATTACATTGTTGATTCTCCTGGGATAATCATCAAAGAACTATTCCCATCTGCGCAGGGCCATTAGAGCGGTTGTCAGAATAGATTTCCGATTGCAGTGGTTTCCCTTGCTCTCCTCGAGTAACCAGCGCGCCATGATCGTGCTGTGCCACAACCACTTACAAAACCTATGGCTTATTAACCCAAACGGAAAATATTTATGACAATTGCTATATTAATAGACTAACCGGCACTCGTTAACTTTTTCTTTAAACTCCGTTTGAAAACCCGATACAAACAACATAAAGGAGGTTTAAAATGTACTGCCGAAACTGTGGAAAAGAAGTTAATGAGAAAGCAGAAATATGTGTTAATTGCGGCATAAGACCTTTAGTAGAAAAGAAATTTTGTCAAGAATGCGGGGTTCCCTCTGTGCCAATAATAGTGAGACAGAATCTGATGGTTCTTTTTTAGGGCGGTTGGAGGATGTTTGGTGAGCGATATTGGAGTCCGAGAACCGGTTGGAGGGTCGATCCCGCAGTCGGGCG